>MDTG01005919.1_pt1 | contig 20580 bp, 17 predicted proteins | sample 811421 | NCBI WGS metagenome assembly MDTG01 (sample SAMN05326645, study PRJNA326480) | marine metagenome | isolation source: seawater | place: Pacific Ocean: South East | collected 2011
AATGTCGAGGGTGACCTTGGAGGTTGCACCGGCCGGCACGACCACTTGCTTGTAGGCCGCGAGCTCATCCACCGAGGGGGTGATACTGGCTACGCGGTCTTGCGAGTAGACAATCACGGTTTCGGTGGTGCTGCGGTCGCCGGTGTTTTGGAGTGTGACCTCGACGGAGACAGTGTCTCCAATTCTGGCGGTATCGCCTGTCAGGATTTCCAGTTTGGTCGTTTGTACCGGGGAGTAGGAAAGGCCGGAACCGAAGGCATACTGGGGATGGAATCCGTTTTCGGTGAGTTCGGTGTGCTTGCAGTCGTGAGTGAGGTGCGATGATGGATGGCGTGGCCAGGTGAAGGGCAGACGGCCGGTGGGGTTAAAGTCTCCGCTCAACACTTCAGCGATGGCCTGCGCCCCGTAATCTCCGGGCAGGTAGGCCATGACGAAGGCGTCGAGGAGTGGCTCGATCGCAGAGTGGGTGCGGGGCCGGCCTCCGACATACACGCCGATAACCGGAATGCCCTTGGCGTGGATGGCCTTGACGAGGTCCTGTTGGTTTTGGAAGAGCTCGATCGTTTCGACGTTGCCCTTGAATTCCGTGTAGGGCATTTCCCCGAGGAAGACCAAGGCACATTGTGTGCTGCGTGGATTCAGGTTTCGGACGACGGCGTCGATGTCGGTCTGGCCGAACTCCATATCCAGTTCTGCCAAGGCGATGCGGTCGGTGCCGAAGACTTCGCGTAATGACTCGACCGCGGTGGGGCGTCCGGGCGTATTGTACTTCGGGTTTCTGCCTTGCCATGTTCCTGTCCATCCGCCATTGAGGGCATTCAGGCTGTTGGCTGTGGGACCCGTGACCAAAATGCGTCCGGTGCCGCCAATCGGCAGGATGGGCTGGTCGGCGTAAACGGCGTGCTGCCCCTCATTTTTGAGGAGGGTGATGCTTTCCAAGGCGGCCCGTACTGCGGCTCCTTCAAGACTGGCCTTCTCGGGGTAGTCCTCGATGGAGGGGGGCATTCCTCCGGTGTTGAACAGTCCGCGGTCGTACTTGACGCTGAGGATGCGGCGGACGCTCTCGTCGAGGCGGGACTCCGCGATGCGCCCCTCTTGAACGAGCTCAGCAAGCAGCACTGGGAACAACGTGTCGGACGGCACCATGCTCATGTCAATGCCGGCATGAATGGCCATTTCGATGGCGTCCTTGTAATCAGCGGCCACCTTGTGGCGCTTGAAGAGGTATCGGATGTCCTCCCAGTCGGTCACAACCAATCCCTCAAATCCCAGTTCGTCTCTCAGGATGTCGCTGAGGATATGACGGTCCGCGTGGACAGGGATGCCATTGGTCTCGCCGCTGTTGACCATCACGGTGGCGGCGCCGGCCTGAACAGCAGCGGCGAAGGGCGGGAGAAAAATATCCCGCAGCTGGCGCTCGGGGATCCAGGCCGGTGTGCGGTCCTTGCCTGATAGCGGACGGCTGTAGCCCATATAGTGTTTCAAGCAGGCGGCGATGGGAGAGGGGCCTTCCTGATACCCCTTGACCATCGCCACGCCCATGTCGGTCACAAGCCGCGGGGATTCGCCGAAGGTTTCCCAAAACCGAGGCCAGCGCGCATCGCGTGCGACGTCCAGCACCGGGGAGAAATTCCACGGAATGCCAGAGGCCAAGACCTCTTGGGCTGCGTTCTCTGCAAAATTTCGGACGAGCAATGTGTCCCACGTGGCGGCAAGCCCCAATTGTTGGGGGCCCAGTACGCCTCCGGTGGTATACGTCGTGCCATGAATGGCATCAATGCCATATAGGACAGGGATGCCGGACGGCTTTTTTGCCGCTATGGCCTGGATGCCACCGATGAGCTCATGCCATTTCTCCGGAGTGTAAGCATGTCCAGCACAGTTCAGGATGCTGCCAACACGAAGGTCGACGAGGACGTGATTCAGTTTCTCGGGGTCGAGTCGGTGGGGCTCGTCCACGTTCCAGCCTTCCTTCACGCAGACCATGTCAAGGGTCAGTTGGGTCATTTCTCCCGCCTTGTCCTCGAGGGTCAATGTGTTCAGCACGCTGTCGATGAAGGCGTCCTTGGAGGACACTGGCCCGGTGCTCATCGGACCTGTACACCCTGTAGCCAGCAGGCCGGAAAGGCCCGCGAAGAAGGCGAAAGAGCGAGTCAAAGGTGTCATATCGCTTAAAAATAAGTTGCAAGTGTACGAAATACACTTAGGCGGCGCAGGCTGAGAGGCATGAATCTCATTTGATTGAATGGCAGTGGTTCACGAGCGCCAGATGTACTTTTCGGTCATGAATATGAAGACCTTGATGAGCGGCACCGTGATTGCCTTGGCGTTGGTGTTGACTGGATGCGCAAATGGCGATGGCTCTGTTGAGCAAATCGCACCTGTTGCTGGTGACAACCTGACCTTTTATGGAGAGGTCATTGACACCATTGGCGGGCTGAATGGGGAGGCGTTAAAGACGGCCTTGAGCCTCTTCGAAGGACGCACGCAGGTTCGTTTTGAGGGAGAAATCACGGCAACCTGTCCCAAGAAGGGATGCTGGATGAACGTGGCTTCCGGACGCGACACCGTGTTTGTCAGGTTTCAGGACTATGGATTTTTTGTCCCGACCGAAGGGGTAGAGGGCAAGCGCACCATTGTGGAGGGGGAAGCGTTTTATGACACCCTGAGTGTGGCCGACTTGCGGCATTATGCTCAAGACGCAGGAGCCACGGAAGAGGAGATTGCCGCCATTACAGAACCTGAACTCGAGTTGGCCTTCATGGCCACGGGCGTGATGATTGAGGACTAATGCGTGCTGCGCCGCTGTCGGGTTTGGGTCTCATGACCTTGACGTTGTCGCTGGTGCATTGCGCCGGTGGAGGACAAGCGCCCACGTCGGACCCGCGCTTGGCTCCCGCCCAACCCAATCCGTCCTCGGAATTGGCCATAAGCATGCGCGACCTCGATGCGGAACTGGTCAGCGTTCGGGAACGCCTGATCGCCGGTGAGGACATTTCCGACGCGCGGTTCACCGAGCACAAGTTTCTGGATTTGGCCCCGACCGACAGTTCCATGTTGATCGAGGGTTTCCAAGCCCTCACCATGGCCTTTGAGCACCACGTGGCCGAGTTCAATACTGCACCAGATGCCGCCAAGTACGAAGCCGTCGTCGGAGGTTGTGAAGCCTGTCACATGCGCTCGTGTCCGGGCCCGCTGGAGCGCATTGCCAAGCGTACCCTTCCGGTCGATCTTTGACCCAATTTGTCCCCGAGACGGAATCCTTGAATGCTGATCGTTTCTGCGTCATGCTGTTTTGCTCCGACCGCAAGGGCATTGTGGCCGAGGTCAGTGGACTGCTCACCTGGTAAGGGGCCAATCTGACCGCGGCCGCTCAATTCAGCGACCCTGCGTTGCGGCATTTCTTCGTGAGGTACGAGGTCGAGACGGCGGCAGGAGAGGCCTCAGCTGAATCTATCGAGCGGGGGCTGGCAGACGGTTTGTCCGACCTACTGTCCTAGCCCGATGCACAATTGACCGTTCGCAGGGCGGATCACCGGCCGCGGGTGGCCCAAGGTGAGCCACTGCCTCGCAGAGGTTCTTGAGCGCTGGCGAACGGGGGAGTTGTCCTGCGACATCGTGTATGTCGTGGCCAACCACCCTCACATCGAGGAGTTCGAAGGCTTGTTCAAGGTGCCTTTTCACCACGTTCCTTTCCCGACGGGTGACAAGGCCGCAACGTTTGACCGGGTGGAGGCCCTGTTGAAGGAGCACGCGGCCGATTTTACGGTACTGGCGAGGCTCATGCAGATCATCCCAGATGCCTTTGCCGAAGCGCATGTGGGCCGGATGATCAACATCCAACACAACCCTCGCACGGCGGTCTTCACCTGAGCGCTTCAGCATCCCAACCCGCGGATGACGTTGCAAACGGACTCCTCATAAAGGGCCTGAAAACAAGAAATCCGCACCGTCCGGAGGGCTTGAGCGTCTCCTTCTGGTGCGGATTCTTCCGGGCAGGCACCACCTCTCGGTGTGGCTGCTCACAGGAACGGGGGGGCGTCCTGTGCTGCGCCTTTGACAGCGCCCCGAAACCTCAAGGTGTGGACAGTGACTTGGCCTGAACCATGCGGTTGTCCCTGCTGCACCCGGACAGCCTAGGCCATCTCGGTCTCCCCGGTTACCCGGTGAGGTCGGACGAACAACGTGCGTTGTCCGCCCCAAGCATCAGGGGCCGCTCGCCTTACGGCAGTCGCTTCCTGGACCCTTCGGCATCGCCTCCGGACGGGGACGTCCTTCGGCGCCGGCCTTCAGCCTCTCGACCTCTGGCCTTCCGCATCTCACCCGAATGCTCGGGTTGGATCCCATCTCGCTTCCCGAAGGAAGGGCCTTTCTTTGCAGAAAGGCGCCCTGGTTGCCTAAACAACCCCGGCCGAAGCCGGTGGCGGGTGGGCCTCTTCCGGTCAAGGTTGGAACACATTCCAACAGGCACAAGGCCCCATCCATTCTCAGGATGCCTTCCCGTCCAAGGACGGCGTCGACATCGCTTTCGCGCTGCCGGTCAGCTTCTGCGGAGCAGGTCGTTCACGAGGGTTGCCCCTTGTGCCCGGACGTGGGTCGGTTGCCCTTCCCAAAGCCCTCCGGAAGCCCGGGGGGTTGTCGTCGCTGACAAGACAAGAATGGAGCGCATTTCTGGAAACCCCAAGCTTTGCACGAGATTGGAAATCAACATCGTAGGAACATGTGTTATCCACAATTGTGGACAGCATCCCGCTGCTCAGGACAATAATAGACGCTACCCTTGACGTCGGAAATCGCGCATGGGAAGTGCATCCCGAATGGGGGAGAAGGGGGGCATCGGATCACGACGAATTGGGCGCGGGCAAGGCGGGCCGAGCACGGGCCGCTCCAGCGCCTTGCGGGCCATTCAAAACTGCCCGTGGGCGCTGGTTTTGGAAATGCGAATCGACATATCGATGGATGACTTCCGTTTCCTTGGCAAGCCGAATGCGGCAGGGTCGTGGATTTCTGCGATTTTTGAAATCATGGTCTTAACAGTTCGATGGTGCGCCCTGCTCGGATTTGGTGCCTTGTCTTTTGGTGTCGAAGCACAGGAATGCCCGCATGGATGGGAGCCAGTGGCCCGGGAATTTCTCGAGGCCCAATTGGACGGCCGTTGGGCTGATGCGGCCCGTCAAGTGGTGGAGGCCGAGCAGCAGGCCTGGCTTGAGTGGCACGCTTGGGATGGGAAGAGGCAGGCAAACCGGTTGGCGGCCATGCCTGAGGCCCTTCAAGAGCGGGAGGCCGACAACCAGCGCCGTGAGGCGAACCGCTTGGGGGTGTCGGTGTACACCTGTGAAACGGTGGACGCTCTGGCCGGACGCTACCGGATCCGCGTCGATCCGGACGGACGGTCTTTTAAGGTGCTGAACCTCGCCCTCGAATCGACCGGCTGGGGGGTCGTCACCCGGAATGTGCCCCTTGGGGCTGAGCAGCGCCGGACGGCCACGGCATACTTCCGAGCCGTGGATGCACGAGAGTGGGAGAAAGCGGAGGCGTGGGTTGCAAAAAGCGCCATTCCCCGATTCAAGGGGTACCAATTGGAGGTCGAGACCTTCTTTAAAGGTTCGCCGGTCATGGAGAGTGGATTCACGGCCCAGGCTGAATTGCGTGCGGCCGAATGGGCCGAAGGGTTCGTGCGGGCAGAAGAAGTGGAAGACGGTATCCGGGTGGTCCACATGGAGTTTCCGAGTGCCACTTCTTTGTCCTGCGAGATGACGGCCGTGGATGGGACGTGGCGTGTGCTGCACCGATGAGCACGGATAAGAAGAGGGTGGTAGACGCCGTGGCGTCGGCGCTACAGGCCGCTTTGGAGCGCGGTCAGTCCGAGTTTGACGCCCTGAAAGCCTCTTTGTCTAAGGAGACGAAAAGCACGGCGGGCGACAAGCACGAAACGGGCAGGGCCATGGTCCAGCTGGACATGGAGCAAGCGGGAGAACGGTTGGCGAGGGCGGAAACCATGATGGCCATTTTTCGCAGGTTGAACCCCTTGGAACCCCGTGCGGCCGTGGGGCCTGGGGCTTGGGTGGTCACCGATTCCGGGCAGTTCTTCATCGGCGTGGCAGGAGGAGCACTCACGTTGCCGGACGGCGGCAAGCTGCACGTCATCTCGGCCGATGCGCCGATTGCACAGGCCCTTCGCGGGTCCAAAGCGGGCGCAACGGTGGAATTCCGCGGCAAGCATTGGGCCGTGGTTTCCGTCCAGTAGGGCTGGGGCCCATGCTGGGAGGGGCAATTCCTGTGGCCTCGTGGACAACGTGTGGGGCGTTGGCCCTTTCGGGGCGGGAGAAGCCCCCTACCTTTGCGGAAAATTCAACGATTTGGGACGATCACAAGAAACGTTCGGCAAGCGGGAGCGCGAGGCCAAACGCGCCAAGAAGAAGAAAGAGAAGGAGCTCAAGAAGCAGGAGGCCAAGGCCAACAAGCGGACCTTGGACAGCCCTGACATGATCGCGTATGTGGACGAGTTCGGCCGCATCGTGGACGAGCCGCCCGATCCCACCGAGCGCGAGGAGGTCAACTTGGAGGACATCCAGATCAGCGTGCCTAAAGACGAGGACATGCCGCCGGAGGACAAGACCCGCCGTGGAAAGGTGACCATGTTCAACCCCGACAAGGGCTTCGGATTCATCCGGGACCTCGACAGTGGAGAGAGCATCTTCGCCCACGTCACCAACATGAAAGAGGAAGTGGAGCAAGGAGACAAGGTGACGTTTGAAGTAGAACAGAGCCATAAGGGACCGTCGGCCATTAAGGTGACCATCGTCAAGTAATCCGGACGTTTCCGAACTGAAAAAGCCAGCCGTTGTGCTGGCTTTTTTCATGTTCGAACGTCTCAATGTTGGCTTCGTTTGACGCTCTGCGTAACATTAAGTTAACATTGTCGTAACTTAGAGGAGAGATGAAAGGGAAGCTCCTCTTGATCGCCACCCTGATGGGGGCCATGGGGTCCAGCCATGGACAGTCGTCCGGGGTGGGCGTGGGGACCGATGGTGCGCTGTGGGCAGCGGGTTGGACCAACCTGCACATCGGTTTGGCCGTGCACGAAGAAGTGCGCGTGCACATCGGATTCGGTGTCATGGGCGATTCCGAACAGACTTCCGGTCTTGCCATCCGCCAGCGTCCAGAGGATTTTGACCAGGCCACCTTGCTCACTTTGGGTGTGCGGGCCTACCCCGAAGGCATCCAGCGTCCCAAACTGAAGACCTTGTTGGGACTGGAGTATGCAGAGGAAACCTTCCGGACCCAATTGTTTCCCGGCACCAGTGCAGTCGGTCGCATGGATTGGGTTCGCACCGATGCCCGCGTGCTGGCTGGCATCGAGTGGCGTCCGGTTCAGCGGATGGGAGTCAACCTCCACGTCGGCGTTGGCCGCAGTGCGGTGCGTGGCACCTCGCTCGCATCAGAGTTTGTTCCCCGACATGGGGAGCACAGCCCGTTCACCCGATTGCTGGGGACCGAGCTCCTGTTTTGGTTCTGAGTCCATCAAAAAAGGGCCAACCGTATGGAAGGCCCTCTCTTGAAGAATGTCATTGGCGCTGTTGGGGAACCGAACTTAGGCCCGCCCGAGTTGGCGGAGCTGGGCGGTATGCAATTTGAGGGCGCCCCAAAAAGACGTGTCCGCCCGGTAAGGCAGCCCGAACTCTTCTGCAGTTTTCCGCACGATGTGCGAGATTTTCGGGTAGTGCACGTGGCAAATGTGCGGGAAGAGGTGATGCTCGATTTGGTGTGTGAGACCACCGCTGTACCAATTCAGCAGTCGGCTTCTAGTGCCGAAGTTGCAGGTGGTCTTGAGTTGGTGACTCATGGGATCGTCCTCCATGACCCCACCTTTTTCGGCGGGCACGTAGTCGTGGTCCTCCATGACGTGCGCCGGCTGGAAGATGATGCCGAGCGTCAAGCCCCCCACAAAGTGCATAAGCAACCAACCGGCGATGACCTGACCGGCACCGAGTCCGCTGAACATCAATGGCAGTCCTACCACGATTGGGTAATAGATGACCTTGGCCAGGATGATCTTGGTCTTGAGCTCCTGCTTGGTCTTGCCCATGCGCTTCAGCAGGCCAAACTTCTCGTACTTATTGAGGGCAATGAAGTCCTTGACCGTCACCCACAGCAGGGTCATCAATCCGTAAAAGAACCAGGCATAGAAGTGCTGGAAACGGTGCCAGGGCTTCAGGGGCTTCAGGGGAGAGAAGCGGAGAATCGGACCGGGATCGATGTCCTCGTCTAGTCCGTCGATGTTGGTGAAGGTGTGGTGCAGCACGTTGTGCTGGATTTGCCACATCTCGCTGTTTCCGCCGACGAGTTCAAGGACGCCACCGACAATTTTGTTGATGGTCTTGTTGTCACTGTAGGCACCGTGATTTCCGTCGTGCATCACGGCCATGCCGATGCCGGCGAGTCCCAGTCCCATGCAGACTTCAGCCACCCAGAAGGCCCAGCCACCACCGGTGGCGCCGGCGCTGATCAAAGCGAGGGGAGCGAAGTAGGCGGACAGCAGAATGACCGTCTTGAGCTTCATGCCGGTCGTGGCCTTTTTGTGGATGCCATTTTCCTTGAAGTAGGCGTCCACACGCTGGCGGAGGGTCTTGGCGAAGCCGGTCGTGTCGCGTCCAAAACGGACGGTGGGCAATTCGAAAGGAGCTTGCGTCATGAGTCCACGAAGTTAGGTGGCATTGGCCACCATCTGCGTCGATTCCCGCAAGCGGTTAACTTGAGGGTGTGGGTGACCCGCCTCTGATTATTGCGCAAACGGGCTCGGGGGACCCGGAATCTTCCGAACGCGAAGGGCCGCAGGCGTCACTTCCAGGTACTCGTCGTCGGCAATCCATTCCATGTATTCCTCCAGCGAAAGCTTGCGGGCCGGGGCAATGCGCAGGCCTTTGTCGCTGCCGGAGGCGCGCATGTTGTTGAGCTTTTTTCCCTTGATGAGGTTCAGTTCCATGTCTTTGTCGCGGGCGCATTCGCCCACCACCTGACCTGCGTAGATTTCTTGTCCCGGATCGATGAAGAAGATGCCGCGGTCCTGCAGTCGGTCAATTTCATAAGCCCGAGCTTGTCCGGTCTCCATGCTGACGAGGGATCCCGCCTGGCGGGTCTCGAGGTCGCCGGCATAGGGCTCATATCCGTCGAAGCGATGGGTCATCACGGCCTCTCCGGCAGTGGCGGTCAGGACTTGGTTCCGCAGACCGATGAGCCCGCGCGAAGGAATACGAAATTCCATGTGCTGGATGTCGCCTTTGGCCTCCATCACCTGCAACATGCCCTTGCGCATCATGACGAGCTCGGTCGCCTTGCCGGAATTGGCTTCCGGCACGTCGATAACGAGGTGTTCGAACGGTTCGTGGCGCACGCCGTCGACTTCCTTGAAGAGGACCTGTGGCTTGCCAATTTGCAACTCGTAGCCTTCACGACGCATGGTCTCGATGAGCACGGAGAGGTGGAGGATGCCCCGTCCATAGACGTTCCACTTGTCCTCGCTGTCGGTGGCTTCCACGCGGAGTGCAAGGTTTTTCTGGAGCTCGTTGTCGAGCCGTTCGCGGATGTGGCGGCTCGTGAGGTAATCGCCGTCTTTGCCGAGGAAGGGAGAGGTATTGATGGTGAAGAGCAGGCTCATCGTGGGCTCGTCGACGGCGATGCGCTCCATGGCTTCGGGCTCTTCGAGGTCGGACAGGGTGTCGCCGATTTCGAAGTCCTCGATGCCGGTGATCGCGCAAAGGTCGCCCGATCGAACGTGGTCCACTTTTTCCTTGCCCAGACCGCTGAAGACGAACAGCTCCTTGGCGCGTACTTTCCGTTGGCCGTCGGCTGTACAGAGCATGTAGTCCCGGTTGGCGTGCAGGTCACCGCGGAACAGGCGCCCAATGGCGATCCGTCCTGTGAAGCGGCTGTAATCGAGAGAAGTGATCTGCAGTTGGGGCGTGCCCTCGACATATGGGGCTTCGGGCACCGTGTTGAGGATGGTGTCCAAGAGGAAGCTCATGTCCTTGGTGGGATTCTCCCACCCCGGCCCCATCCAACCCATCTTGGCTGAGCCGTAGACCGTGGTGAAGTCGAGCTGCTCCTCGGTGGCGCCGAGGTTGAACATCAAGTCGAAGACCTGCTCCTGCACAAGGTCCGGCGTGCAATTCTCCTTGTCCACCTTATTGATCACCACGATTGGGATCAGGCCCAACTCGAGGGCCTTGCTGAGGACAAAGCGCGTCTGGGGCATCGGCCCTTCGAACGCGTCCACTAGGAGCAATACGGCGTCGGCCATCTTGAGCACGCGCTCCACCTCTCCGCCGAAGTCGGCGTGTCCAGGAGTGTCGATCAGGTTGATCTTGACGTCCTCGTAGTTGGCCGCTACGTTCTTGGACAGGATCGTGATCCCGCGCTCGCGCTCGAGGTCGTTGTTGTCCAGAATCAGGTCTCCGGTCGCCTTGCGGGGATCGATGACGTTGCAGTGGTGGATGATCTTGTCCACCAAGGTGGTCTTGCCGTGGTCGACGTGGGCGATGATCGCGACGTTGCGGAGTCCGCTCATGAGAGTGGGTCGGAATTGAGGCCGCGAAAAAACATCCGAAATCGCGCCCGGTCATCACAAAGGGCTGGAAATGTGCGAGAAATGTTGTGGATGGTGAGGCTTGGGGCTCTGGTATCGAAGCGGTCGGCGTGGCTGTGCCGTTTGTGCCTATTGGGAACCACGTTGAAGCATGTGCTGTTATTTTCGCCGTTCATGACACGGTTCCGTCATTTTGCCGCTTGGTCTTTGCTTCTCGTTTGGGGAGCGGTTCATGCGTTGCAACTGGAGCATGTGGCCCTCCATCATGTAATGGGGGATGCGCACCACGAAGGGTGCGCCCATCACCATTCCCACCACGACGCGCCCTCTGCGACGCCGCTTCCCTTCGATGCGAAGGAGCCGGGGATCACGGGCGATGCGTCTTGTCCACTGTGTGAGTGGACCGGGGTGCCCGCCTTGACGGTCAATGCGCCGGTCTTGCCTTCCGATGCCTCGGAATGGGCGAGGTGCATGACCCTTGGCCGCGTCCGGGATGGATGGGGTGAGCCCGCTGAGGGCATTGGAATGGGTTGGCGTGGTCCCCCGGGGATCGGCCTCCTCTGATTTCCGTTTCACCCCTCATCGATCACCATGATCCCACATTCTCTCGTGTGGGGCAGGTCTGTGGTCCGATCTCGCGGACGTGTGAATTCTAGGGCATACCAATGCTTTTGCTGTGCGCTGTTCTTGAGCATGGCCAGTGCAGTTTCCCTGTTCGCACAATCCCCGAAATCGGTCGACGGGCATGTCTTCCACGCCGAAGACCGCACCCCATGTGGCGACGCCTTGATTCAGGCGTGGCCCTGTGGTGCCACGTTTTCCGCCGGCATCGACGGCCGGTTTGTGGCGTCGTGCCCCGTTGGGATTGACTCCCTGACCGTGCTGGCCCATGGCCGCGCGATGGAGACGGTGCGGGTTGTGGAGGGAACCACCCACTACGATGTGGACTTGTGGTGGCTGGCCATCACGCTCGAGGATGCCGCCGTACAGGCGACCACGAGCGAGGAGATGGCGGAAGCCCGAGAGGTGGCCGATGCCGGAGATCTGTTCACGACGTTGGACCGGGTGGCGGGCATTCGCAGCCTCGACCTCGGTGCCGGGTTGGTTCAACCTGTGCTGAGGGGGCTGGTCGGTTCCCGGGTGGCCGTGCTCGAAGATGGGGTGCCCCAAGTGGGCGGCCGTTGGGGAGCAGACCACGGCGTTTTGCTCGACCCGGCACTGTATGGCGGGACCGAGTGGGTGCCGGGCGGAGGTCAAGTCTGGCTGAGTCCAGAAGCGATGGGTGGAGGAGTCCGCCTCAAGCCGCTGGGCATGCTGGGCCAATCGGGCCGCTGCACCACCATGGGGGTCAGCCACAGGGCAGGGGATGCCCGAAGCCGGATTCACGTCTTGCACCGCCAGCGCAAGGGCGATGGGCAATGGCATGCCGGGGTTTCCCTCGCCCGGTTTGGTGACCGGAATGTGCCGCAGGACCGGTTCACCTACATCGGACGCCTGCTCGAGATTGAGGAAGGCCGACTTGCCAACACAGGGGGCCGAAGTGGCCACGCAGTGTTGGGTGCCCGCTGGGGTGATGCTCAACGGGGCCAGTTTTCGCTGGATCTTCGGGCGTCCGATGTGGTGCAGGGATTGTTCCCGGGCATCATTGGAGTGCCGAGTCAATCGGAACTCAAGGGCGATGGCGATCGCTTTTTGGTGGACATCCCCAGCCAGCAAGCGCGTCGGATTCAGTTGGCGGGCAAATGGATCCGACCCGGTATCCTCGACCGCACGGTGCGCGTGTCCCTCTCACGGAACCTCCGCATCGAATCCGCACCGCCCCACGCCCATGGTTATGGTCCTGAGCCGGACAGCGACCTGAGCCTGCAATTGGACGAGCGGCATGTGTTCGTGGAGAGCCGGTGGGAGGGCATCCATGGTGCGTTTGGATTCCAGATGGAACACCTTGACGGGCGAACTTCCGGCTGGGAGTTCCTACTTCCCAACCACCTGCGCACGCGGGTGTCCGCCATCGCGGACCGGAAATGGAAAGCCGGTCGGATTGGGCTTCGGCTTGATGGAGTCAGTGTGTCCAATGTGGACCACACCGAGCCGCTCTACGCGTCCGATGGGGCAGTGGTCGGGGACGATGTGCGGGCGACCGCCCTCGAGCGGGTCATGGCCGGGTGGGCCTTGATGGTCAATCAGCCTTTCCATCTCGGCCATCGTTTGGAAGGCCAATGGACAGCCACGGTGTATTCCCGAGTGCCGGATAGCTACGCGCTCTCGGCCAATGGCATCCACCATGGCACGTTCCGGTTTGAGCAAGGCAACCCAGACCTCGCGCCGGAGAAGACGGCGGAAGTCCGGGCAACCATTGGGTCCCACGACCCCGCAGAAGACCAGCGGTTCCGTTGGTCTGCGCGGGGCTTTGCGGCCCTGCACGACGGCTTCATCCACTTGACGCCCACGGCTTCTTTTGCGCCGATTGTCCATGCGGGCCAGGTTTACGCCTTCACCGCGCTCGACGCCTTTCGGGCAGGGGGCGAAGTTGAGGCCGATGTGCGGATTGACCACGGCAGGCTGTCCACCTCGGTAGCCATGCTGGGCCAGTGGGCGCTCGAGACGGGGCTTGGACTGCCGTTCACTTCGCCGACTGAAATCCGCAGTGCGCTCTGGTGGCCACTGGGGGACAAGGCGTTCGTCCGTCCCCGTCATCGCTGGATTGCCGAGGCCAACCTAACGGCCCGAAACGAAGACACCACCCCCAGCGCGAGCCTGTGGGGCATTGAACTCCAAGTCGAAGGAGAGCGCATGACGCTGGCCTTGGACGTGGATAACCTGCTGAATGCGGCGTGGCTCGACCACGTCAGTGCGTACCGCACGCTGGGATTGGTCACCCAGGGTCGGTGGGCATCCCTGCGTCTCACTTTCGATGTGACGCAGTCGGATGACCGATCATGACCGCCCGATTGAAACAGAACACACAACAACACAACATCATGAAAAACAACATGTACATCGCCGCCTTTGCGGCCACTGCAGCCTTGGCTTCTTGCGGCACTACCGATACGGATCCGCCCACGGTTTGTGATTCGGACAACCTCACTGGCTTGCCCAGCATCCTCGCTGGAGAGCTCGAGGTGGAGGCTGGAACCACCGTGACCTTGCACGACGCGTTCTGCGACAATGACGGACTGGCGGAGATCCGCTGGGACCTGCACACGGCCGAGGGCCATTCACACGACGAAGAGCACGAAGGCGAGGAGCACGAGGGCGAAGAGCACGAGGAAGAGTTCATCCTGTGGAGCGGAAGCGACTGGGAAAAGCTCGAGACCCGTGCCGTCGAGGGCACCAAAACGGAGGAGCAATTCACGTTTGACGTGCCGCTGACCTCCCGCGGCTTGTGGGACGTGGTCGTCTCGATGGTCGATGCCGAGGGCAATGCGGCCGACGACATTTTGCTTGTCGTGCACGTCGAGAACGACCATCTGCCGCTCTTTGCGCTGACCACGGTGGGCGGAGTCGACCCGGCTGAGTGGGAAGGCGAAGAGCAGGTTTGGGAGCCTGGTGCGACCGTCAACGTGACCGGCAGCGTGTCCGATTCGGACGGCGTTGCTGAGGCTGAGCTTCTGCTGATTCGTGAAAGCGACGAGGCCGTGGTCTGGTCCGCCGAAATTCCGGCGGCTGGCGAGAGTGCCATCGATTTCTCCATCGACGTGGTGGTCCCGGCAGACGCTGCCGCTGGAGAGTACCACTTCGAAATGGAGGCCGTGGACGGAGCCGGTGTTGACATGCACACTGGATTCCACCTCGAGGTGGAGTGAGCTCCGATTCTGCTGCCTGACTGATTCAGAATCCCCTGCTTCTCGGCGCGAGCCTGAGGGGTGGGGGATTCCCTTGTTTGGGCGCTTGGCCTAGGCCTTTTGCGATTGATGCACGTGAATGGTCGTTTTGTCAACGAAAGCACCCGAAGGGCAGAGGACGAAGCTAATTTTGAGTGCTTCACTCTTGCATCATGCGCGATACCGTCATTTCCGAGCTCATCCAGAAGGAACACGAACGCCAGACCCATGGCGTCGAGCTCATTGCCTCCGAGAACTATGCCAGCGACCAGGTCATGGCTGCGCAGGGTTCCGTCCTGACCAACAAATACGCCGAAGGTCTTCCCGGCAAACGCTACTACGGCGGTTGCGGGGTGGTTGATCAGGTTGAGGACATCGCCCGCCATCGGCTGTGCGAATTGTTTGGAGCGGAGTGGGCCAACGTTCAGCCGCACAGCGGGGCCAGTGCCAACAGTGCCGTGATGCTCGCTTGTTTGAAACCCGGCGACAAGATCATGGGCTTCGACCTCGCCCACGGAGGTCACCTGACCCACGGTTCGCCTGTGAACTATAGCGGCAAGCTCTATGACCCCGTGTTTTACGGGGTCGAGGAGGAGACCGGCACCATCGACATGGACAAGGTGGCCGAGACCGCTGAACGAGAAAAGCCAAAGCTGCTCATCTGTGGCGCCTCGGCCTACAGCCGCGATTGGGACTACAAGCGCTTCCGCGAGATCGCCGACAGCGTCGGCGCGCTGCTGTTGGCTGACATCAGCCACCCATCCGGTCTCATCGCCATGGGTCTGCTCAACGACCCGATGCCGCACTGCCACATCGTGACGTCCACCACGCACAAGACCCTGCGTGGTCCGCGCGGCGGCATCATCATGGTGGGCCGCGACATGGACAACCCGTGGGGCCTGACCACGCCGAAAGGGGTGGTCCGCAAGCTGTCTTCCTTGCTCGACAGCGCGGTCTTCCCCGGCATGCAGGGCGGACCGCTCGAGCACGTCATCGCCGGTAAGGCCGTGGCGTTCGGTGAAGCCCTCGAGCCGGCCTACAAAACCTACACCGAGCAGGTCATTCGCAACGCTCAGGCGATGGCCAAAGCCTTCACTGACCGCGGGTATCACTTGATCAGCGGCGGCACAGACAACCACCTCATGCTGATTGATTTGCGCAACAAGGACATTACCGGCAAGGCCGCCGATGCGGCCCTTGGTGCAGCGCACATCACTGTCAACAAGAACATGGTGCCGTTTGACACGCGCAGCCCGTTCGTCACCTCCGGCATCCGGGTTGGAACGCCGGCCGTGACCACCCGTGGCATGGTCGAGTCCGACATGGAGCAGCTCGTTGACTGGATGGACGAAGTGATCATGAATGCGGAGGACGAAGCCGTGATCAACAAGGTGGGCGACGCCGTCAAGGCCCGTATGTCTGAGCTCCCGCTGTTCGCCGAGGCGGTTACGGCCTGATGGCCGCTTGCAGGGTCGAGGTGGTCGCGTCCACCGTGGAGGATGTCCACGCTGCTGCGGCGGGAGGCGCCGACCGCGTGGAGTTTTGCACGAATCTCTCATCCGGCGGGCTGACACCAGGGCGTTCCCTCATCGTTCAGGCTTTTGGGGCGGCCAAGGAGAATGAACTCGGCTTCCGGGTGCTCATCCGCCCTCGCGAAGGGGATTTCGTGTACACGCCCATCGAGCGGCAGGCCATCGTGGCGGAGGCTGAAGCGGTCCTGTCCCTCGGCGTGGACAAGGTGGTGTGCGGGGGATTGCTCGCCAACGGGACTGTAGACCTCGACCTGCTCACGGCGTTGGACCGAACTGTGGGCATTGATAAGGTCGTGTTCCACCGAGCGTTGGATGAGGCAATCCATCACGCCGAGGCACGCCGACAGTTGAGGGCGGCCGGAGTCCGAACGGTTTTGACCAGTGGGGGGCGACGACAAGCCGCAGAGGGTCTTTCCGCGATCGAAGAGACCGTTCAGTCCGGATTGGAGGTGGTCGCCGGGGCTGGGGTCCAACCGGTTCAGGTGGTCGATTTCGTTCGGGTGGGCGTTGAAGCTGTGCACGCGAGCTGCCGAGTGCCATGCTGTGCGCCTGAGGGCCGGCTTTTTGATGCCGCCCGGACCCGGGTGGACGAAACGAAGGTTCGGGCGTTGGTCGAGGCGGTTCGCGCCGTTGCCCGACCTTGAGCGCATGATGCCGAACCGGTTCCGGGACGTGATGTCCCTGCTTTTGCTTGTTCTCTTTTTTGCATCCTGCGCGGGACCGGAGCGCCCCATGGGGTCGACAGAGGGGCTGATTCCCCTTCCTCAAATGGTCGATTCGCGCGAGGGCACGTTCACTTGTGACGGCAGCCTCACGGTGGACTGGCCCAAGGGGTGGGAGGCTGAGCGCGCGGTCGTGGAGGCCTGGTTCAAAAGAGCTGGCTTGACTTTGACCGAAGCCTTTGGTGAGGCTGCGGACCTCGTCTTCGAGCAGGACGACACCATCGAGGAAGTCGAGGGGTACCGCATCGAGGTGGACGCCAATTCCGTCAAGGTTCATGCCTTCACACCGACCGGATGGTTCCGCGGGTGGACCACCCTTCGCAAAATGATGCCGGTTGAATGCGAAACGGGGTGCACCGAGGGGTTCGTTTTGCCCGTTGTTCTCGTCGAGGATGCGCCGGTCCTCGAGCACCGTGGATTGCTGCTGGATGGATGCCGCCATTTCCAGGACGTGGACTTCGTGAAGAAGCAGATTGAGACGATGGCCCTGCACGGAATGAATGTGTTGCATTGGCACCTCACCGAGGACCAGGGGTGGCGGGTCGAGATCGAGTCCCGCCCCCGGTTGACGGAGGTGGGGGCGTGGCGAACGGAGGCGGACGGCAGCCGGCATGGCGGTTTCTATGCCCAAGAGGACATCCGCGAGGTGGTGGCCTACGCTTCGGCCCGCCACATTGAGGTCATCCCCGAGATTGAGATGCCCGGGCACAGTTCCGCGGCCATTGCTGCATATCCCGAACTCGGGTGCACGGGGGACACGTTGGAGGTGCCGCACCGGTGGGGCGTCTTCAAGGACATTTACTGCGCGGGCAAAGAGGAGACGTTTGTCTTCTTAGAGGAGGTGCTCGACGAGGTGGTGCGGCTGTTTCCCGGACCGCGCATCCACATCGGTGGCGATGAGGCACCCAAGGTGCGGTGGGAGGAGTGCCCGCTTTGCCAGGCGCGTATGAAGGAAGAGGGGCTGGCCAATGAGGAGGAGCTTCAGCGTTGGTTTATCGGCCGGATGGGCCGCTACCTGGCCACAAAGGGGAAAACAATCATCGGATGGGACGAAATCCTCGAGGGCGGTTTGCCGAAGGGCGCCGCTGTGCAAAGCTGGCGTGGCATGGAGGGCGCGGCCGAGGGCGTTCACCTCGGTGCGGATGTGGTCGTATCGCCAACCAGCCATTGTTATCTGGATTACCCCTTGCGCAGCACGGATTTGGAAGAAGCATATGGGTTCAATCCATTGCCCGATTCCCTTACCCATGGACCGGGTCGCATCCTCGGTGGGGAGGGCAACATGTGGACCGAACACGCCCCGCAGGAGTTGGTCGAATCCAAGGTTTACCCGAGGCTGACGGCCTTGGCCGAGGTGTACTGGAGCGGTCCAGAACGGACCACCGCGGATGGGGCATATGGGCACTTCCTCGATAGGCTTGACCGTTTCTATCCGCGGTTGGATGCGATCGGGGTGGACTATGGTTTGGAGACGACACCGTTTGCCCTGGAGACAAGTGTTGGCGCTAATGGAGGACTCCAGGTCCTCATCCGGTCCAAGGGGCGCGGGGTCGAGGGCCGTGGGCAATGGAATGGTGCGGGACCGGCTCTGGCTGCGGACGTACCGTTCACCGTCGAGGGAAGGGGCACGGTCGAGATGGAGGTCGGCCAACGCGGTCTGTGGACGGGCCAATTCGAGTCTGTGGCGTTGGATGGGCACGGTGCTGTTTTCCGTCCCGTCGAGCTCGGATACGACTACAGTCCGTGGTATACAGGCGGAGGTGATGAGGCACTGGTCGATGGCCGATTGGGCTCGGAAGACTTTCGCGATGGCGCTTGGCAGGCCAAGCAGGGCCAGGATATGGTCGCCACCGTGGACCTCGGCTCGCTCCGGGCGATCACGGGACTGTCGACGGGGGTTTACCTCTATCAGGACGCTTGGATTTTCGAGCCTGAGTCCATTTTGTGGGAAGGGTCAACGGACGGTCAGTCTTGGTTCACCATGGCGGATCACAGTCCTTCCGCAGTGTTGGAGCGGGATGACCGCCAACGGCGCCTCGATGTGAATGCCAAACTGGACGAGCCGGGTCAGGAGGCCCGGTTCGTTCGGATGACCGCGGTTAACGCTGGCGCTTGTCCCGATTGGCATGCGGCAGCGGGTGCGGAGAGCTGGCTCTTCTTGGACGAGATGGTCGTACGGACAGCGGACTGAGCGTCTGCATGCATCTCCATTTGCGCTCGGAAAGGTGCCCGACGCAGCGGTCCGTTGTGTCGTTGTGGAAGTGTTGGTCGGCAGTGCCATTGGCCGAGTAGCCGACCTTTTCCAAGAGCCATCTTTTCAAAAGGCGTCGGAACTGGTGGTCCCAGAGGGGTCGACCTTGCCCGCAGCCCCAGTCAGTCCAAGACAGATCAAGGAACGCACCATTGGATTGACCAAGAGGGCAAGTTCGTGACCGGATAACGAAAGGTTCACATTTGGGTTGAAACCGCTTCACATGAGGAAGGGAATCCCACAATTTCTTCGTCCTGTACAACAACAAGTAACCATGCGACACATCGCGACCCTTTCCTTCTTGACTTTCCTCTTTGCTTCGGTCAATGTGGCCCATGCCCAATGTGACTGTCCGCCTGTGGCCGACCGTCCGATCGTGACGATTGCGGCTGGTGGTACGGGCACGACGAACTGGACCTGTGGCAATACCTACGTCATCGACGGTTATGTCTTCGTGCAGGACGGCCAAGTGCTCACCATTGACGCCGGTACGGTGGTCAAGGGTGCTTCTGGTTCTGGCGCCGACGCTGCGGCCCTTATCGTCTCGCGCGGCGGCCAGATCATCGCCGATGGCACGGCCGATTGTCCCATCATCATGACCTACGAGGCCGACCCGCTCGATGGCTCCGTATCCTATGACACCCGCGGCCAATGGGGTGGACTCATCGTCCTCGGTCATGCCACCACCAACTTTGGCGGTGTCGCTCAGGTGGAGGGCATTCCGGCCGACAACGACCAGGCTTCCTATGGCGGTGACGACGACACCGACAACAGCGGAGTCCTTCGCTACGTGTCCGTTCGCCATGGCGGTGCTGAGCTGGGAGCGGCCAACGAAATCAACGGCATCACCTTCGCTGCTGTTGGATCCGGAACGACCGTCGAGAATGTGGAAGTCGTGTCCAACCTCGACGACGGCATCGAATTTTTCGGTGGCGCCGTGTCCGTGACCAACGCCATTGTGGCCTTCTGCGGTGACGACAGCTTCGACTGGGACCAGGGCTACCACGGCGACGCCAACGCCAATTGGCTCGCCATCCAGGACCAGCCGGCCGCTGTGGGTGACCGCGGGGGTGAGCTCGACGGAGACGACTCCGACGACGGCAACGTGTCCGCCGACGAGATGCCGTTTGCCACGCCAACCGTGGCCGGTTGGACCATCGTGGGTGTGGGCGGCAACCAGGGCCTGCTCTTCCGGAACGGTTCCGGTGGTCACGTGTCCAATGCCGTCATCACCAACGTGAGTGAGGGCATCGAGATCGAGGACAAGGAGACCCCGGAGGACGCCTTCGACCGTTGGGTCGCCGGTGACTTGACCCTGATGGACATCACGGTGGTCGGCGATGCCGCCATCGATTACGACGGAAGCGAAGTGGAAGACGGCGACGACCAGCTCGCGGCCTACGCTGCCGCCAACAACATCGTCGTCGACAACGGTTTCGCGGTCGACTACACGTTTGCCTTCAACGCCAGCGGCACCACCGCCACCGACACGCTCAACGTGGAGTGCGGCGCCGGTTCCGGGCACGACTGGGCCCTCGGCTGGACGTTCTGCGACGCCATCAACCTCTTTGGGGGGCAGGGGACGATCAACAGCGTCGAGACGGCGGCTGCCCAGGCGGTGACACTGTGGCAGAACCCCACCCGCGGTGACCTGCTTGTAGCCGGG
>MDTG01046643.1_pt1 | contig 20580 bp, 16 predicted proteins | sample 811421 | NCBI WGS metagenome assembly MDTG01 (sample SAMN05326645, study PRJNA326480) | marine metagenome | isolation source: seawater | place: Pacific Ocean: South East | collected 2011
CGCTACCTTGACATGGTAGAGGTCGGTGGTTCGAATCCACTCGGTCGTACCAATTCTATTTTTCCTTATTTAAAATATTCCGTAACTCAGTTGGTTAGCGCACTACCGCTCTCTATGGCCCGGTCCAAAGGTCAGTAGTTCAAATCTACTCGGTCGTACCAATTCTATTTTTTCTTATTTAAAATATCCTGTAGCTCAGTTGGTTAGCGCACTACCGCTCTCTACGACCCGCTCCAAATTCGGTGGTTCGAATCCACTCGGTCGTACCAATTCTATTTTTCCTTATTTAAAATATCCCGTAGCTCAGTTGATTAGAGCACTACCACTCTCTATGGCCCGGTCCAAAGGTCAGTAGTACAAATCTACTCGGTCGTACCAATTCTATTTTTTCTTATTTAAAATATCCTGTAGCTCAGTTTATTAGCGCATCCCTGCTCTCTGTGACCCACGTCTAATTTAACAAGGCAAATAGAGGTATAAAAAAGCGAGCAACCTGCTCGCTTTTCTATACTTGGCTTTTTTCATCACCTATAAACTTACATTTAGCGACCAATTATCAGTGCGCCACCTTGGGCTAATAAGTTTAAGCTCAACTTACCACTGTTACTCACTTTTACTTTCTTGATACCAGCACTGCCATCTTTTTTATCAAACAGCAGGGTGATTTTTTTGCCCGCTAACATAGGCAAATCGATATCTAATGTTTTGGCTTTATTTTCACCATTCACAGCTGCCACCCACCATGTTTGCTGTTGACGCCTTGCGATAGTTGCATCTTGACCTGGCTGGCCAGCGATATAACGTGTTTCATCCCATACCGTTGGCATCGCCTTTAAAGTATCAATAACAAATTGAGGTTGTTCTGCAAGGTTATTTGGCGTCAGGCCAAAATGTTGCACAGGTGATTGATAAAGCACACCTGTTGCCAGTTCAAATGTATCTGTGGTTTTACGAATAGTGCCGACTGTTTGATCTTGAGATAAGCGTTTGTTTAAAAACACTGGGGCAAAATCCATAGCGCCAATAGCATTACGGGTGAACGGTAAAATTGTCGCGTTATAGGCATGTAAATCTAACGAATTTTGATGAAAAACAAGGTTCTCCGATGCTAGAACCGCTTCAGATGTGACGAAGTTAGGATACATTCTTTCCCAACCACGCGGAATGGTACTGCCGTGAAAAGTGATCACTAAACCGTACTGATTAGCATCCGTTAAAATATTTTCATAAAGTTTGATAGTTTCTTGTTTGTCGCCACCAAAAAAGTCAACTTTAAGGCCTTTAACGCCAATGCTTTGTAGCCAAGCCATTTCATTTCTTCTTATAGGCGCGGTATTCATTCTATTCTTTGGTGTTTGTGGTGCATCATTCCACCAGCCATTTGAGTTGTACCACAATATAACATCAACGCCTTTACTATTGGCGTATTCGACTAATTTAGCCATTCTGTCACGACCAATGTTTTGATCCCAACCACTATCGATTAATACATATTCAAAATTTAGAGATGCAGCGAGATCAATAAATTTTACTTGGTCGTCATAGTTAATACTTGGATCTTGCCATACGATCCAGCTCCATGTTGAGCGCCCCATAGTATATTCTTGATTTGCTTGATAAAGCGGTTTAACCAGATCAAATGCGACTGTTGACTCAACAATAGGCTTTAAACTGGTCCCTAAAGTAATAGTACGCCAAGGAGTCATTGCAGGCATAGACATAGCTGCGTAGGTTGCTCCAATACCATTATTCTCACCGGCTTGAGGAAATGAAACTCGATAAATACCGTCTTTCGTGCCTTCGCTCAATTTTGAGCCTACATAATGGCTATCTACACCAGTTTCAGAAATTAAAAGCCAACCTTTATCGCTATTTTTAAATAAAGCAGGAAAGGTATACCCCACGCCATTCGCTGACGGTGTGCCAAGAGCTTCATTAAAGGTGTAAGGCTCTTCGTAACTTGGTTTTGTTTGCATCCAGCCTGTTTCAGGTAAGGCTTGCGGGCTAATGAATGTAGTTGCATCGTCGGGTAAATTAAAAGCACTATATTCAGATAGCACCTTGATTCGGGTATCTGTTTCAACACCCGTGACTTGGTAACGAAATGCAACATCGTGATCAGAAACATTAAACTGCACACCAAGCACTCTACCATCTTTGTTTTCAAACTGTACTTTTAAGGTGTTCGCGGTGTAGTTTATTTCACTCGCCTTTGCATTATGCAGCTTATAACTCTCTTTTATAGAAGCCGTTGTATGGCTCTTATATTTTAAACTTTGTGAAAGGTCGCCAAGGTTAGTATTTAAACCAAGCTGAGATGGTTCCAAAAATACTTGCTTGCCATAAGTTACACTATAAACAATTTGGTTTTGCTGTTCTTCAAGCTTCAGTGTTAATTGTCCATCAGGACTTGTAAGACTAAGCGGTAGTTGTGCGTGAGCAAGCAAAGAGCTTACTAGCAGTGAAATATAGATACTTGATTTTATCATTATTGTTGTCCTTAAGCTGCAAAAAACCCGCTAAATAATATCATAATACAAATTGATTGTTTTGTTATTCTAGCCCATTTATGTGTGCAGTGATCGAAAACCGCACTAGCCTAGTAAATAATGTTACAGTTAATTGGTTGTATATTTACTACAAAAGACTAAGCTTTATTTAAATAACAAAAACTTAGACAATTTATGAAACTACTGACCGTGTTTTTATTATTTGCTTCATTTCAAGCCTTTGCAGGCCTAACGGCTGTCAGCTTTCAAAAAAATGGCGAAATAGCGACTGAAGAAGCTGTTCGTTTTAACGGTGGTTATGGTTATAACCTAGATGCAAATCATGTTTTAAAACTAGTAACCTTAGATTGGCCTCCCTATATTGATGAAAACCTATGTAACAAAGGGTGGTTATTCCAATTCACAGTGGGCTCCCTATTAGAGAAAGGCTATGGCGTACATATTAGTTTTTACCCTTGGGCACGTGCTGTTAGAGAGGCTGAATTAGGCCGAGCTGACATTCTCTTTCCGGAATACTTCATCGAAGACAATGTGGTATCTGATAATTTTCTCAACAAAACCCGCAACGATTTACTCGCTTTGAGTCATGCTATTCCTGGAGGTGATCTATCATTCGTTGCATTAAAAGGAAATCAAATTCCATTTAATGGTGATTTAAATTCAGTAAAAGACCTACCTATTGGTGTGGTCCGTTCATATAAAAACACCAAAGAATTAGATGCCATGATTGATAATAAAGAGATCGATACAATCGTCGCAAATAATGAATACCAGTTAATCCACCTCTTACTAAGTAACCGAGTCAGCTTGATTGTGGCAGACCTTGAGGTACTAAAAGCAAGCATATATAAGTCTGAATTATCAATGAGTGGTAAACAGCAAATGCTAGAATCACTCGTAGCGCTAGAACCTAAACTTGAATACAAACCACTGTATTATTCTGTCAGTAAATCAACACCACACTGGCAAAAGGTTTTAAAAGACTTAAATGATGAAATTGAGTTGATGCAAGCCAGCGGCAAGTTTGACGAGTTTATACAAGGTATGAAACAACAATGCTACGCAAACGATAAAGCGGCGTAAACGCCGCTTTATTTTGAAAGTATTGTGCTCTATTGCGGCACTCTAACCCACCCTTCCATAAGCACTCGAGCACTTCGGCTCATACTTGCTTTGGTAACTTGCCAACTCTCATCAACACGCGTTGCAGCAGCACCCACTTTTAATGTGCCAGAAGGGTGACCAAAGTTTACCTCCTGACGCTCACCACCACCTGCAGCAAGGTTCACCAAGGTACCAGGAATGGCAGCAGCGGTACCTATTGCAACAGCAGCCGTGCCCATCATGGCATGGTGCAATTTACCCATCGACATGGCACGTACCAGTAAATCAATATCTGCATCGCTTACAACTTTACCACTTGATGCATGATAGGTTTTTGCCGGTGCCACCCACGCTACTTTTGGTGTATGTTGGCGAGCTTTAGCTTCATCAAGATGAGAAATTAGCCCCATTTTCAACGCCCCGTAGGCGCGAATCGTTTCTAACTTTTCAAGTGCCGATGCATCACCGTTTATTGCTTCTTGCAGCTCTGTACCATCATAGCCAACTTCACTGGCGTTGATGAACACAGTTGGGATACCCGCATTGATCATCGTCGCAGACAACATACCAATACCCGGAACTTCAAGTTCATCAACTAAATTACCTGTTGGAAATAATGCGCCTTCACCGTCTGCTGGGTCCATAAATTCAAGTTTTACTTCTGCAGCAGGAAATGTCACGCCATCAAGCTCAAAATCACCGGTTTCTTGCACTTCGCCATTGGTAATTGGCACATGTACTATTATGGTTTTACTTATATTGACTTGCCATACTTTAACTTCAACAATGCCATTTTCAGGAATTTTACTGGCATCTACAAGACCATTAGATACTGCAAAAGCCCCTACTGCTGAGGTTAAATTACCGCAGTTACCACTCCAATCAACGAACGCTCTATCGATAGCAACTTGACCAAATAAATAATCAACATCGTGGTTAGGTTTATCACTTTTCGATAAAATTACAGTTTTGCTCGTACTTGAGGTTGCACCACCCATACCGTCAGTTTGTTTCTGGTAAGGATCAGGGCTACCAATCACACGTAATAACAAGTTGTCGCGTGCTTCACCTGCCACTTGGGCAGGCTCAGGTAAATCAGTTAAGTTAAAGAACACCCCTTTACTGGTACCGCCACGCATATAGGTTGCTGGCACCTTTATTTGTGGTTTAAACGTCATAGTTTAGTGCTCCTCAGATTCTAAGAAATCCTGCGCGAAACGTTGCAGCACGCCCCCTGCTGAATAGATTGATACTTCTTCAGCGGTATCTAAACGACAAGTCATAGGTACTTCTACGGTTTCACCGTTAGCACGTGTAATAACAAGTGTAAGCGTAGCTCCAGGTGTTGGCTCACCTTTCACGCTAAAGGTCTCACTACCATCAATACCTAATGTAGTTCGTGTCGTGCCGGCTTTAAATTCTAGCGGTAATACGCCCATACCAATCAGGTTAGTGCGGTGAATACGTTCAAAACCTTCGGCTGCAATAACTTGAACACCTGCAAGGCGTACACCTTTAGCTGCCCAGTCACGTGATGAGCCTTGGCCATAATCGGCACCTGCCACAATGATAAGCGGTTGTTTACGCTGCATGTAGGTTTCGATTGCTTCCCACATACGAGTCACTTTACCTTCTGGTTCAATGCGAGCGTATGAACCTTGCTTTACTTCACCATTCTCTTTAACCATTTCATTCAGTAACTTAGGGTTGGCGAATGTAGCGCGTTGCGCTGTTAAATGGTCGCCTCGGTGAGTAGCATACGAGTTAAAATCTTCTTCAGGAAGGCCCATTTTAGCTAGGTACTCACCAGCAGCACTTGACGCTAAAATCGCATTTGAAGGCGATAAGTGGTCAGTGGTGATGTTGTCGCCTAGTACGGCTAATGCACGCATATCAGTAAGAGAACGCTCACCTGCTAACGCCCCCTCCCAATATGGTGGTCGACGAATATAAGTACTTTGTGGACGCCATTGATAAAGCGGATCGTTGTCTTCGCCATAATCAACACTTAAGTCGAACATTGGCTCATAAACCTTTTTAAACTGCTCAGGTTTAACACTTTGTTTGATCACTGCATCAATTTCTTCATCGCTTGGCCATAAATCCATTAGGCGAATTTCGTTACCTTCCTGATCATGCCCTAATACATCTTTTTCGATATCAAAACGAATAGTACCAGCAATGGCATAAGCAACAACCAGTGGCGGTGAAGCTAAGAATGCTTGTTTTGCATATGGATGAATACGACCATCAAAATTACGGTTACCCGAAAGTACAGCTGTTGCGTATAAGTCACGGTCAATTACTTCTTGCTGAATTTTTGGATCTAGCGCACCGCTCATGCCGTTACACGTCGTACATGCAAAGGCAACAATACCAAAGCCAAGTTGTTCAAGCTCAGGTAACAAATTAGCTTCTTCTAGGTAAGATTTCACCGCTTTAGAGCCCGGTGCCAGTGATGTTTTAACCCATGGCTTACGGGTTAAACCTTTGGCGTTGGCATTACGTGCAAGTAAACCTGCAGCAATAACGTTGCGTGGATTACTAGTATTTGTACAGCTTGTAATTGCTGCGATAATACACGCGCCATCAGGCATTAAGCCTTCTTCATTTTCAACAACACCAGTAATACCCGCTTTATCAAGTTCGCTGGTTGCAACACGGCGATGTGGATTAGATGGACCCGCAATATTTCGACCTACAGATGACAAATCAAAGGTTAATACACGCTCATATTCTGCCGTTTTTAGACTATCACTCCAAAGACCAGTTTCTTTTGCATAGATCTCGACTAGCTTAACTTGCTCTTCTTCACGGCCAGTCAAACGTAAGTAATCAAGCGTATTGTCATCGATGTAGAACATCGCAGCAGTTGCACCAAACTCTGGTGTCATATTTGAGATAGTTGCTCTATCACCCAGTGTCAGTGCCTCGGCACCTTCACCATAAAATTCAAGATAGGTCGAAACGACTTTTTCATTGCGTAAAAATTCGGTGATCGCTAATACAATATCGGTTGCAGTAATACCCGGTTGTGGTTTACCTGTCAGCTCAACCCCCACAATATCAGGTAAACGCATGTAAGATGCGCGGCCAAGCATCACGCTTTCAGCTTCAAGACCACCTACACCGACTGCAATAACACCTAGTGCATCCACCATTGGTGTATGGCTATCTGTACCAACCAGTGTATCTGGGAAAGCCACACCGTCACGTTTTTGGATCACAGGCGACATTTTCTCTAAATTAATTTGATGCATAATGCCGTTACCCGGCGGTATCACATCAATATTTTTAAATGCTGTTTTCGTCCAATTAATAAAGTGGAATCGGTCATCGTTCCGACGGTCTTCAATAGCACGGTTTTTTTCGAAGGCATCTGGCTCAAAACCTGCGTGTTCAACAGCTAATGAATGATCAACAATTAACTGAGTTGGTACCACAGGATTTACTTTTGCAGGATCTCCCCCTTTTGCAGCAATCGCATCACGAAGGCCGGCTAAATCAACTAACGCTGTTTGACCTAAGATATCGTGACATACTACGCGTGCAGGAAACCATGGAAAGTCTAAATCACGTTTTCTTTCAATCAATTGAGAAAGTGCATCATTAAGCATTTCAGGTTCACAACGACGCACTAAGTTTTCGGCAAGGACACGTGATGTATAAGGAAGTGTGGCATAGCTACCCGGTTTAATTGCATCAACAGCAGCGCGAGTATCAAAATAATCTACCCCAGTGCCTGCTAATGGTTTTCTAAAATTTGTATTCATGATGATTCTACTTGTACTTGGTGACGGTGAATAAAGGTGGGCTGATTATTTTTGTATTTATTTCGCCCCTTCATAAAGGGGCAGCTAAGCTACCCCTATCACTGATTTAATTAACGATTAGCGCTCTGAAATTGGCGTATAGCTACGAGCTTCTGGGCCCGTATAATCTGCACTTGGGCGAATAATACGGTTATTAGCACGTTGCTCTTTCACGTGTGCAGTCCAACCAGTTACACGACTCATCACGAAAATTGGCGTAAATAACTTAGTTGGAATACCCATGAAGTGATACGCAGATGCATGGAAGAAATCAGCATTACAGAATAATTTCTTTTCACGCCACATAACTTCTTCACAGCGAACAGAGACAGGATAGAGAACATCATCACCCACTTCGGCAGCCAGTTTTTCAGACCATTTTTTGATGATCACATTACGTGGATCTGATTCACGGTAAATAGCGTGACCAAAGCCCATAATCTTGTCTTTACGTTCAAGCATACCCATTAGCGCCTCTTCAGCTTGATCTGCGCTTGTAAAGCCTTCAATCATATCCATAGCCGCTTCGTTAGCACCACCATGTAATGGACCACGTAAGCTACCAATAGCCCCCGTTACACAAGAGTGAATATCTGACAATGTTGATGCACATACACGCGCAGTAAATGTCGATGCATTGAACTCATGCTCTGCGTATAGAATTAATGAGACATTCATTACTTGCTCAAATAATGCCGATGGCGCTTTATCGTGCAATAAATTTAAGAAATGTGCGCCTACCGAATCATCATCAGTCTCAGTTTCAATCCGAACGCCGTCATGGCTAAAGCGATACCAATAACAAATAATACTTGGGAATACGGCAACTAGGCGGTCAATCGCATCATTCGCCTCAGAGAAATCATGCTCCATTTCTAGGTTACCTAGCATTGAACAACCAGTACGCATTACATCCATTGGGTGCGCGTCTTTAGGAATGTTCTCAAGCACTGTTTTTAGTGCATCTGGTAAACCACGTAGTGATTTTAGCTTTGCTTTATATTCTGTAAGCTCAGACTCTGTTGGTAATTCACCACGCGACAATAAAAAAGATACTTCTTCAAACTGTGCTTTCTCTGCTAATTCGCTAATATCATAACCACAATATGTTAAACCTGAACCTGATTTACCTACTGTACACAGTGCTGTTTCACCTGCTACTTGACCACGTAAACCTGCGCCGCCTAATGCTTTATCTACCATGAGTGTTCTCCTTATATGTTGTCGTTATGATTTTTTAGCTGAGAAAAGATTATCTAGTGTGTTTTCATATGAGTGATAATCTAAAAACTCATATAATTCCGCACGTGTTTGCATGTTGTCTACTTGGCTTTGTTGCGAGCCTTCGCTAAGAATAGACGAATACACATTAAGTGCAGCTTTGTTCATAGCTCTAAATGCACTTAGTGGATAAAGTACAATTTCAACACCCACTTCGCTTAATTGCTCAGCTGTATATAGCGGTGTCTGGCCAAACTCAGTGATGTTCGCAAGAATTGGAACATTTAACGCTTTAGCAAATGCTTGGTAGTCGGCTAAATCATGCACAGCTTCTGCAAAGATTGCGTCGGCACCTGCTTCAACACATGCAGCAGCGCGGTCAATGGCCGCATTTAAACCTTCTTTTTGGAATGCATCAGTACGTGCCATGATGTAAAAATCGCTATCAGTTTTCGCATCTACCGCAGCTTTAATACGGTCAACCATTTCATCTTTTGACACGATTTCTTTATTAGGGCGATGACCACAACGTTTTTGTGCAACTTGGTCTTCAATATGGAAACCTGCAGCACCTGCCTTAGTCATTTCTTTCACTGTGCGTGCAATATTAAATGCACCACCCCAGCCTGTATCAGCATCAACTAGAAGTGGTAAGTCGGTAGCGCTGGTAATTCGACGAATATCTTCAAGTACGTTATCTAAGCTTGTCATACCTAAATCTGGCATGCCGTATGATGCGTTAGCAACACCTGCACCTGAGAGGTAAAGTGCTTGGTGACCTGTTTTTTCTGCCATCATTGCGCAGTACGCATTGACGGTGCCAACCACTTGTAGTGGCTTATTGTTTGCGATTGCCTGTTTGAACTTTAATCCTGCTGACATTGGATAACTCCTATCTTTGAACGGTTTCAGCTCTTTGGCTGAATCTAATTTTTAAATCTAAATTATGACTGTTTAACGACTGCACTACTGTTATTTTGCTGCTAGTAAGTCAAACTTAGTCTGAATATTTGCCTGAGACGCACTTATGTGGCGCTTCATAAGCATTTCTGCTAATTCACCGTCATGGTTTTCAATAGCATTGATAATTGCCAAGTGTTCATCAAATGCTTTTGATACACGTGGCCCAACCATACCCATTTGTACACGGTACATACGAATTAACTGGTACAACTCATTACATAAAAGATGAATTAGGTGCGCGTTTTTAGAGCCTTTAATAATGCGATAATGAAAATCAAGGTCGCCCGCTTCTTGGTAGTATGATTCACCTTCTTTTACACGCTGTGTTTGTAAATGCTGGTTCAATAACTGCTTTAAACCCTGCACTTCTTCAGGTTCCATGTTGTCGGCAGCTAACCGACAAGCCAACCCTTCTAGGGCACTACGTACCTGATATACTTCGATTAAACGCTCAGCAGTCAGTGCTACAACACGACAACCGACATTCGCTTTACGCTCTACCAAATAACAGCTTTCTAAACGATTTAATGCCTCTCTTAAGGTGGCACGACTTACACCATAGCGTTTCGCTAATTCTGGCTCAGAAATTTTGCTACCCTGCTCAATGGTGCCTTGTACAATTTCACGACGCATGTCGACAAACACTTGGTCTGATGCAGTTGTGATCGTGATATCGTTGTAGTTATCGTTGGCTTTTTGCTCTGTCATAAATAAGTCTATCAAAGTACTAAATTAGGATTGTCGACAATTTGTAAGTTCACTATGCGCTCTAACATGAAAAGTGTCAACCTTGAGATCAGCAAAATAGACTAAAAAACCACCAAAATGTCGACATAAAATGATATTTGTCAAAAATAATGGCTATAAACAACATTTATATTGCCAATTTGTCGACACTTCAATATTAACCTGAACAAGCTAAAAATATCCCATGAAAGCGCTATAAATGGTATGATCTACCAATTATTACGTGACGTGAGAGCCATTTAGTGGACGCTAATACTTATATCCCTGACTCATTTATTGATGATGTTAAAAGCTACCTTCCTGAACATTTATCATTAGACGACTTTATTGCAGCCTGTCGACGCCCACTTAGACGATCTGTTCGCGTAAATACATTAAAAATGTCAGTCGCAGAATTTCAGCATCAATGTGCCAATAAAGGATGGGAGTTAACAGCGATCCCATGGTGCGAAGAAGGCTTCTGGCTAACACGTCCGAGTGACGAAGAAGCGGCCCTTGCAATCGGTAATACCGATTTACACTTAAGTGGCGCTATGTATGTGCAAGAAGCCAGCTCAATGCTGCCGCCGGTTGCACTGAGAGCCGAAGTTAAACAAAGCGATGCTGTACTTGATATGGCTTCAGCTCCAGGCTCGAAAACATCACAAATCGCTGCCATGATGGATAATAGTGGCGTGTTAGTGGCCAATGAGTTGTCATCGTCACGCTTAAAAGTATTAGCAGCAACCCTCAAACGTATGGGCGTAGGTAATTGTGCTTTATCACATTTTGACGGTGTCATATTCGGGGATTACATGTATGAGTGCTTCGACAGTATTTTGCTAGACGCCCCGTGTTCAGGTGAAGGCACGGTTCGTAAAGATGCAGACGCCCTAAAGAATTGGTCAATCGAGTCTAATATTGATATTGCTGCTGTACAAAAAGCCCTTATCAAAAGTGCCTTTTATGCCTTAAAACCTGGCGGCACATTAGTTTATTCGACCTGCACTTTAACACCGCTTGAAAATCAACAAGTGTGCGAGTATCTATTAGCAGAATTTCCTGATTGCATCGAAGTACAATCGCTTGATAGCCTTTTTGATGGTGCAGAGAAAGCAACAACCAGCGAAGGTTATTTGCATGTTTGGCCGCAAACTTACGACAGTGAAGGTTTCTTCATCGCTAAATTTAAGAAAATAGCGTCAAGCGATAACCCAAATCAAAAAGTTAAAAAAGGCGCATTTCCGTTTGCTGAGTTTGATAAAAAGCAAAGCCAAGCGTTTATGCAAACAATTAAAAAACAGTTCGGTCTAAAATCACTACCAGGGAATTTAATGCAACGTGATAAAGAGCTTTGGTTATTCCCTGATCGCTTTAATGAACTGCAAGATAAAATTAAATACTCCCGATTAGGGATCCAGCTTGGTGTTATTCACAAAGGCGGAGTTCGCTTAGCTCATGAATTTGCCACTGTATTTGGACAAAAATGCGATAAAAACACCTTTGAGATGACACAAGTACAAGCAAACGATTACTTTAACGGTAAAGATATTCGACTCGAAAAACCAACCCAAGATAATGGTGAAGTGATCTTAATGTTATGTGGATGCCCTGTAGGCCTTGGCAAGTGGCAAAAGAATAAAATTAAAAACTCACTACCTCGTGATTTAGTTCAAAATGCTCAGTTGATAACTTGGGTATAAGTTGCGCATAATGACTGTATAAATAAGGTACTAATTTAGGTAAAAAGCCGTAACAGACTGATTTTAAACTAGTATAAAATTTGTACATTTACCGTGCAATTTCCTGCTGATTAACTACACTTAAAAGTACTTTCTACTTCTCCCTACTGAATTTAGAAGGTGTTTTTTTATAGTTAGCGCAGGCTCGCACGAGCCACCCCCTAAGCCCAGAACAATGCGGATTCGTTCTGGGCGTTTTTTATTCAAAAGTCGCATAGTAAAGCATCACCCTTTTTGATTTCATTGTAAAAACAATGATAAAGGATTGATTATGCTTAAACCCCTGTGCGTCGTACTACCACTTTTAATAAGCAGCCAAACTCTGGCAAAAAGCAGTGACTACCTAGGCTTTGACTACCCTAATAAGGCTAAAAATGCCGTCAGTATCACTTTTGATGATGCAAGACATAGCCAAGTCGATACCGGTTTAGCGCTTTTAAACAAGTACCAAGTAAAAGCGACATTTTATGTATCTCCTTTTAACGTAAAAGAACGTGTTGAAAAGTGGCAAATGGCAGTTAAAACAGGTCACGAAATTGCTAATCATACGGCAAGCCATTTGTGTACGGGTAACTTTGAATGGCTTCGTGAACTCGGCGTATCACTTGAACAAGTTACATTAAAAGAAATGGAGCAAGATATCCTTAAAGGACAGGATTACATAAAAGCCACACTTAACGTGACACCAACCGCTTTTGCATACCCTTGTGGAAATACTTTTGTTGGGCGTGGTGCCAATACAAGAAGCTATGTCCCATTAATAGCCAAGCATTTTAAAACCGGTAGAACTTGGCTTGATGAAACAGCGAATAATCCAAACTTTACTGACTTTTCGCAGTTAACTAGTTTACCCATTGATGGGCAAACATTCGCTGAGATCAAAAAAACCATAGAGCAACACCGAAGCAACAATAGCTGGATCATTCTTGCAGGCCACAATATAGGTAAGCGAGATCAGTACACCACCGACAGTAAAGTACTAGAGCAGCTTATTGTTTATCTACAAGACCCTAAAAATGGTTTTTGGTTAGATACGGTAAGTAATGTTGCCGACTATGTTGAGGCGAACCGCAAAGCATTCGATTAATTATTGTTTAAATCGAATTCAGTAATTTGGTTGTCAGCGTGGATCAATTCATATTTAGCGAGTAAACCATCGTTGAGCTCAATTAAGCTGATAGCCGCATTACTGACCAAATACTTTTGCCCTTCTCCTATGGTTTGATGTTTATCAACTTCCATCTGCCAACGTTTAGTAAAAAAGTTAAGTGGGCTTTTCGGGGCATACAAAATTGAGTCTAGCTTATCGAGGATATTAATAAGCTTACGAGGAAATTCATTTTTAATGCCACTGGCAGTCAACTGCCAAATACGGTTTTTATGTTTACCAAAGCGTTTTTGCACTGAAAAGCAAAATGAGTAATGTACATCACCAGAGAGGATCAGGGTTTCCTTTGGTGTGTCTTCACGGCGAAATGTATCGAGCAATTTTTTTGCCGATCCTTCGTGAGCCATCCAGTTTTCAACATCAACCAACAATGGCTGTCCGCAAAAATTAAAAATCGCTTGGATTGCTTCAATCGATTTAACACCGAATACCGGAGCTGGAGATACGATAATCACTTTATCGTGAGACAATAAGCTTTCTTCTAATTCAGTGAGCCTTTCCCAATCAAGTAAACCTGATGGCTCATTGAAATTTTGTTCATTACGCCATCGGTGTGTGCGGGTATCGAGTACAACAACTTTAGGAATGGTATTAAGCTCGTAATGCCAATGGTTAAAATTGAGTATTAGCTTATCAAAGTCGTTAAAATGCCAGCTCTGTTGCTGCAGGCTTTGTTTAAAACTGGGTAATAATGACAGCGAGTTATCACCTGCGTCATTACCAATCCCCTGCATTAACCAATAACTAATTAGGCCATTATTTACAATGCGACGACTAGATGGGTGCTGATAAATAGCTTGCTCCCAACCCGCGGTTAAGTTCCAATCATCGGTGACATCATGATCGTCAAACATCATTAATGTCGACACATTGGCGAATAACCTTTCAACGCTTTGAAGACCCTTTGCAAAACCAACCAGTGCGTCCTTTTCGAGTTTAAAAAGATTTGCGTATTTAGGGGCTAATGCTGGGCATTCAATTGATTCAAAATCAATTAGCTGCCAAGTAACAGCGCTGAAGTTTAATAAATAAAGCGCTATAAATTCTTGAAAATGAATTAAGTGGTTTTCTGCTTTTAAGCTTGAGAAGTGTGGCTCATCTTTTTTAAGCCAATAACCAACACCAAATTTGCTCCGTTTCTGCCAAGGCACTTTGGGTAAGTGTAAATGGCGCTGGTAAAGTTGCTGCTCAAATCCTGCTGGTAAATCTAAATCAAGCGCTGGCTCTTGAAACACACCAAATAGGCTAATCACTTTTTCGATCGCGAGCAGCATTGGCCCGGCTACATCATCCGCATATATTTGGTCGCCAGATAACAATAATAGGTCAGCACCAGCATTCAGAGACTGGCGCTGATCATTTTGCCAACTATCTGCAGCCACAAGACTATCTTTTGCAGGGTGATGAGGGTTACGACACGAGCCATGCAGAATTCTATCGAGTCTATTTGGGATCACAAATGCAGGAGATTCTGCTCGTTCATAGCAGTAAGACGACAAATCAAGGCTTTTATCTTCATCATGTAACGAATAGTAGATCAGTGAGTCAACTGCAAACTGGCCGCTGGCGGGCATTACATTGATAAAATTTAAGTGAAGATGGAGCCCTAATTGGATTGACTCTAAATTCGAGAATGTCTCAACACCGCTAAACTCTATTCGGTATTGGCAAGGCCTAGATGTAACAAATTGAAAGCACACTCGCCCTGCATCTGCTCGGCGTACCATTGGCCCCATTACTAACTGAGGTAAATTCGATACGCCGTACACTATTACGCCCTTTTAGCTTGATTGAACAACGAGTAAAAGTTGTTGGTTGTTGCTTCAGCTAATTCGTTAAAAGTAAGCCCTTTTAACTCGGCAATGTAGTAAGCGACATCTTCAACATAGGCTGGTTGATTTGTTTTACCACGATATGGCACAGGTGCTAAATACGGTGAGTCTGTTTCGATTAGTAAGCGATCTAGCGGAATTTGCTTTACAACGTCTTTTAACTCTACGGCATTTTTAAATGTAACAATGCCCGAAATCGAAATATAAAAGCCCATATCAATGGCTTTTTTGGCCATTTCCCAGTTTTCTGTAAAGCAATGCAATACACCACCACAGTTTTCCGCATTGTGAGCGCGCATTAAATTGATGGTGTCTTCTCTGGCATCACGAGTATGGATAATTAGTGGCTTATTAAGCTCATTAGCAACGTCAATATGACCAACAAAACTTTCTTGCTGAACAATATGTGTGTCTTTTGAGTAATAGTAATCAAGCCCAGTTTCACCAATTGCTACTACTTTGTCGTGACTAGCTAGGTCGATGAGCTTTTGTTTATCCAGTGCGTCTTTTTGATCAAGTGGATGAACACCACATGATGCAGAAACATCTGGATAGTTTTGTATTTTATCCAGCATACTTGGGAATTGATCTAAGGTCACACTGACACACAAGAAGTGTTCAACTTTCTTTGCGCGGGCGTTATCAAGTACTTGGTCTAAGTTTAGGTCGAGTTTATCGAAATCTAGGCGATCTAAATGGCAATGAGAATCTACAATCATGGTACTACTTTTATTACATGGTATAGGTCGGATTGCCTGAGTTTAACATAGTACCGAGTAGTTTTTCGATTTTAGCATTCAAATTGGTTTTATCATCGATAAAGTTAACACCGATACCTGGTGGGTTTGAGCTTTGTGCACCTTGTGGTGTTATCCAAGCAACTTTCCCCGTTACTACATCATCTTCTAGTGCATCTGGTAAGGTGACTTTTAGAGCTAATGAATGGCCCATTTCAAAACGCATATTAGTGCGAACAAATAAACCACCATTTTTTAAATAAGGCATGTAACAGCGATATAATTCTTCTAAGTCTTCAATATCTACTAATAATTCTTGCACGATACTTCCTAATTTTGGCTTTCCCGTAAAGTAAACGCTAGTTGCGAAATGGCTAGTTCCATATTCAAGCCAAGCACATGTGAGCTATTATAAAGAAACTCTGAGATTGCAGATTGTGCTTTCTGATAATTGAAAAAGTCCATTCCTAACACCAATTGCGTCTTGAGATGCTCTGTTAAAAACAACGCAAATACATTAACCAAGCTATGGTCTTTATTAAGGATGTCGACTAACGCACTGAAATTATGGCTGTCTTTTATCTCAGTTGCAAATTTAAAAAGTGAATCGATTGCCTCAAGTTGATTATCATTTTGCCACTGCTCAACAAGCAGTGGTTGCCTAGCGAATAATTCTAACCATGAATAATTAGGGATATTTAAAAGAGCTAACCATTGTGTTGTATATTCTGGGTTAACTTTTATTTCATGGACTGCACAGCGACTTAAAATAGTTGCTGGTAATAATGCCGTTTGCTCACACGTTAATAATAAATAGCGGCGTAGACTGGGCTCTTCAAGAGTTTTTAATAAGGCGTTAGCCGCTGCAGTGGTCATTTTGTGACATTGTTCAAGTACCACAACTTTATTACCGTTTTGAGCGGCTGAATGATTGATAAAGTCACTTATTAAACGAATTTCATCAACCCCTATCGTCTGCCCCTCTACTTTAACAACACGTTTATCTGGATGGGTACCCGCTTGATTCAGTTGACAACTTTTGCAATTACCACAGGCTTTTAAGTTTACAGGTGACGCACATAGTAAGCCATCGGCAAGCGAATCGACTAAACGTTGTTTGCCTACACCTTTATCACCATTAAATAATTGTGCATGATGAAAGCGTTGCTGTGCAAAGCTTTGCGCTAGCTGCTTATAAAGGCCTTCAAGCCATGGCAAATGCATATTAGCTTAAACCTGCAAAAAAGTTATCAAGCACCTTTGTAATTGCCGCATGCACTTCAGGCATTGTTTTATTAGCATCCACTGTTTTGATGCTGTTGTCAGTGCTTGCAATTTCAAGGTAACGTTCTCGCGTGCGCTCAAAAAAGCCTAATGCTTCTTGTTCAATACGATCAAGCTCACCACGCCCTTTTGCACGGGCAAGACCTACAGCAGGATCAATATCCAAATAAATAGTTAAATCTGGTTTTAAACCTTTTAGTACCATATCCGCTAAAAAAGAGAGTTTAGTCTGTTCAATACCGCGACCACCACCTTGATATGCTTGTGATGAGAGATCATGGCGATCACCTAACACCCAAGTTCCCTTATCAAGTGCTGGATTTATAACATTAGCAATCAATTGCGAGCGTGCTGCATACATGATTAATAACTCAGTTTCGCCTGTAACCGTTTCTTGATGAGCCTGTTTGACGATACTACGTAGCTCTTCAGCCATTGCTGTGCCGCCAGGCTCACGTACATTTATAAAATCGACTTGCTTATTTTCTAAATAAGCTTGGCATACGGCAATAGCCGTTGATTTCCCAGCCCCTTCAAGGCCCTCAATCACAATAAATTTTGCTGTCATATGACTCAATTCTGGTTGTTAGTTTAATTGGTACTGCTTTACCGCACGATTATGTTCTTGTAATGTTTTCGAAAATTGATGACTACCATCCCCTTTCGCAACAAAATATATAAATTCAGACTGTGGTGGATTAACCGCTGCAAGCAACGCCGCTTTCGAAGGCATAGCAATCGGTGTTGGCGGCAAGCCTTTTATTTTATAAGTGTTATACGGTGTATACGTCGTTAAATCTTTGCGTTTGATATCGCCATCAAAATCAGCACCAATGCCATAGATAACGGTGGGATCTGTTTGTAAGCGCATATTTGTTTTTAAACGATTGGTAAAAACTGCAGAAATTAATGGCCGTTCACTGGATAAACCGGTTTCTTTTTCAATTATAGAAGCAAGTATTAGAGCTTCATAAGGTGAGCTTAACACTAAATCTGATGCTCTATTTTGCCACGCAGATTCTAGTTCCTGCTGCATTTTACTATAAGCACGTTTTAATAAGCCGCTGGCACTATCTCCACTGTGGTAGTGATAGGTATCAGGGAACAACCAGCCTTCTAAATTTTTTTGCGTGTTACTTATCTGCGTCGCTAAATTTTTTGTATCTAAGTCATGTGTTAAATGCACTTGCTTTTGGATATTGGCAACGACGTCACGAAGTGGCTGTCCTTCAATAATTGTGAAGCTAAAGCTTACTTGTGCACCCTGATTTATGCGGCGGATATTATCAATCACAGCGCTTGTATCAAGTTCATAAAGACCCGCTTTTAGATCAGTAAGCGTAGGATCTAATTTAGCGAGCACCTGAAATTTAAAGCAGCTATCAACCCACTGTTTTGCTTGCCATGCTTGGCAAAGTTGATTGAACCCAGTACCACGTTCTACTTTAAATAAAGTACTGTTTTCAACCTTTAACGGCATTTTCATTGCTGATTGAAGCTGTTGATAGCCAATACCACAGCATAGCAATGCTAATAACAGCACGCTAACAATGACTTTTATCACACATTCTCCTTGGCAAACTGCGCCGTTAATAGCGCTTTACTGCGTTCAATATCAAATTCTGTATCAGTAATCCGTGCAACGGGAACCACGCCCATTAAACTATTACACATAAATACGGCATCCATAGCTAAAAGCTCATCTAGCTGGATTGCTTTAAATTCAATGGCTAACTTATCACATAAAGCGCTGAGATAAACCCCAGTGATACCGCAGCGGTTTAACTTAGGTGACATAACTTGACCGTCTTTAATGGCAAAAATATTTGCAGCCGAGCACTCAATCACATTGTTATCATAATCAAGTACAACAACGTCATCACACTCAAGGGTGTTCATTTGTCTTTTGATAAGTACTTGCTCTAAACGGTTCAATGTTTTTAAGCCTGCAAGTAAAGGTTGATGTGCAAGTTTAACGTCGCTAACTGCTAGGCTTACGCCCTGCTGCTGCCAACTTTTATAGTGTGAAACTGCAGGCATTACACTGATCAGCACTTGGATACTTGGTGTATCTGGTAAGCCATAACCACGCCCACCTGCACCTCGGGTGATAACTACTTTTAAAATACCCGCTTGCGTTTCACTGATTGCGTGGTTAACCCTACGCTCGATTGCAGGTAAATCTAACTCGGGGAAAAATAGCCTTTGCGCGCATTCTTCTAATCGCGCTTTGTGTAAGTCCCAGTGCTCAACGACAGAATTCACCACAGAGGCTGTGGTAAAAAAGCCGTCACCATAATTTAAGCCACGATCTTGCGTGCTTATACTGGTATCTGGTGTGGTTATTTTTATTGTTTGTTTTAATTTATTCATACAAAAAAGCCCAGTTAAACAACTGGGCTCTTCTTTTTAGTCCGTTGTTAAAAAGAATTATACCTTTTTAAACAGCAACGAGCCATTAGTACCACCAAAACCAAATGAATTACATAGAGCGTAATCCAATTTAGCGTCACGTGCAGTGTGCGGTACATAGTCTAAATCACAGCCTTCATCTGGGTTATCAAGGTTGATTGTAGGGCTTACTTTCTGATCAACAAGTGACAAGATAGTAATGATCGACTCTACCGAGCCTGCAGCACCTAACAAGTGACCCATCATTGATTTCGATGAACTTACCATCACATCTTTCGCCGCATCACCAAAAATAGTTTTAACGGCTGATGTTTCTGCCTTATCGCCTGCATTAGTCGATGTTCCGTGAGCATTAATGTAGCCAACTTGGTCTGCATTAACTTGTGCATCGTTTAGGGCATTTTCCATCGCCAGTGCTGCGCCTGCACCGTCTTCAGGTGGAGATGTCATGTGATATGCATCACCACTCATACCAAAACCAACGAGCTCAGCGTAGATTTTCGCGCCACGTGCTTTAGCATGCTCATATTCTTCCAGTACGATAACACCTGCACCATCAGCAAGAACAAAACCGTCACGGTCTTTATCCCAAGGGCGTGATGCTGCTTGTGGATCATCGTTACGGGTTGATAATGCACGTGCTGCATTAAAGCCACCCATACCAATTGGTGTCGATGCTTTTTCAGCACCACCGGCTACCATTGCATCTGCATCGCCGTATGCAATCATACGCGCAGCATGACCAATGTTATGTAGACCTGTAGTACAGGCTGTAACGATTGAAATATTTGGACCACGTAAGCCGTGCATAATCGATAAATGACCAGAGATCATATTGATAATGGTCGAAGGCACGTAGAACGGAGAAAGCTTACGCGGGCCGCTATTTAATAGTTTAATGTGGTTTTCTTCAATTAAAGTTAAACCACCGATGCCAGAACCCACTGCTACACCAACACGGGTGGCGTTTTCTTCAGTGATCTCTAGACCAGAATCTTGTAGTGCTTGTACACCCGCTGCAATGCCATATTGGATAAACAAATCCATTTTCTTTGCATCTTTCGGTGAC
>MDTG01394221.1_pt1 | contig 20580 bp, 17 predicted proteins | sample 811421 | NCBI WGS metagenome assembly MDTG01 (sample SAMN05326645, study PRJNA326480) | marine metagenome | isolation source: seawater | place: Pacific Ocean: South East | collected 2011
AGCTCTTCTTCGCAAAGCAGGGATGCACCCAGAAGATACACAAGAACTCAAGATGGACATGACTGGCAAGAAGGCGTTAATTGTCTGCACGAATGCAGCTCGACTCGGTAATGGGAAACCTACTGGTGTTTTTGCATCTGAAATGACAGTTCCCTATTACATTTGGACTGATGCTGGTATGGAAGTTGATTTAGCAAGTCCGCTTGGTGGAGTGATCCCAGTTGACCCTCAGTCGTATCGGCCAGTAATTCGAACAACCCACGATGACAGAGCGCTTGGTGATGCTTTGTTGCAAAAGAAACTTTCCGAGTCTCTTCCAATTGAAGATGTCGATGTCGATAATTACGACGCCATATATTTTGCTGGGGGCTGGGGGGCTGCGTTTGATCTAGGTTTTTCCGAAAGTATTGGGGAAAAGGTGACAGAAGCTAACAAAAGGGGAAAGGTTCTTGGGGGCGTATGCCATGGGCCTCTTGGCTTTCTGAGGGCCAAAGATGAAAACGGTGAACCGCTGGTTAAAGGGCGTCGTATTACTGCTGTGACTGATAAGCAAGTTCGCGATCTTCGTATTACTTCAACACCACAGCATCCAGAAACAGAATTACGTCGTTTGGAAGCTGATTTCCGTTGCGCCCACAAATTCAGGGATCCGTTTGCAAACTGGTGGGAAGTAGATGGGAATCTTGTCACCGGCCAAAATCAAAACGCCGCACCGATGGTCGCTAGGGAAATCATGCAGCTTCTAAGCGACAGGAACTTTGTTCAACTATTAATTGCCAGCCGCTTCAAATACTTTTCATATGAACTTCTAGTCTTCGTTAGACTCTTTGGCGCCTTCCTGAATCGCTGAAACAACGGTAGAGTCTGCCAAGGTGGTGGTATCTCCAAGGTCTCGGCCTTCCGCTACATCTCGGAGAAGTCGCCGCATAATTTTTCCTGAGCGTGTCTTAGGTAAGTCTGGAACAAGAAAGACAGCCTTTGGTCGAGCGATAGGCCCAAGTTTCGTAGCAACATGAACTCGTATCTCTTCACGAAGTTCATCTGTAGAGTCAAATCCTCCACGAAGAATGACGTAGCCTATGATCGCTTGACCGGTTGTTTCATCAGTAGCTCCAACGACAGCCGCTTCTGCAACACTTGGATGATCAACTAAGGCTGATTCCACTTCAGCGGTTGAGATTCTATGCCCTGAAACATTCATGACATCATCAACTCTCCCTAAGAGCCATAAGTAACCATCCTCATCTATTTTTGCCCCATCACCAGCAAAATACCGGCCCTCGTATGTACTCCAATAGGTATCAAGGTACCGCTGCGGGTCACCCCAAATTCCTCTTAACATCGAAGGCCAAGGGTGAGTGATAGTGAGATAGCCACCGCCTTGCGTGACCTTCTTTCCGTCATCGTCAACGATTTCCGCATATACACCTGGGATAGCAAAACAAGCAGACCCAGGTTTCGTCGTTGTGACACCTGGGAGAGGGGTGATCATATTGCCGCCTGTCTCTGTCTGCCACCAAGTGTCAACGATGGGGGTTTGGGCTCCTCCAATGTTTTCGTGATACCACATCCACGCCTCAGGGTTAATGGGTTCTCCGACGGTACCTAGAACACGAAGGCTGGAGAGGTCATGTTTCTTGACTTCTTCATTTCCCCATTTCATGAAGGTCCGTATAGCAGTGGGGGCTGTGTAGAGCTGGGTCACACCATATCTCTCGATGATGTCCCATAACCGGTCCTTTGACCATGAAGATCTATCTTCTGACCCTCTAAGTTCTTGACGTGGGGTGTCCGGTGTCCCTTCGTACATCACAGAGGTACATCCATTGGCTAGCGGACCATAGACGATGTAGCTATGTCCAGTAACCCAACCAATATCAGCTGCACACCAATAAACATCTGTTTCAGGGTGTATGTCGAAGACATACTTATGAGTGAATGCCACCTGTGTGAGATAACCCCCTGTGGTATGCATGATGCCTTTGGGTTTTGCTGTAGTTCCCGATGTATATAGCAGGTAAAGAAGTTGTTCACTGTCCATAGGAAGAGCAGGGCAACTTTCTGAAGCACCCTCCATTAGCTCATGCCACCAATGATCGCGCCCTTGAACCATTGTGACCGGCGAATCACAGCGGTTTACTACAACCACATTTTTTACTGTTGGTGCTCCACCTTCAAGAGCTGCATCTACGTTTACTTTTAGCAGTGAAGGTTCACCTCGTCGGAAACCAGCATCAGCTGTAATAATGAGCTGGGCATCGGCATCTTCACACCTGTCAATGATCGCGTCAGGGCTAAAACCTCCAAAGATTACAGAATGGGCAACACCGATACGAGCACAGGCAAGCATGGCTATGGGTAGCTCCAGTATCATTGGCATGTATATTGCAACTCGGTCGGACTTTTGTAGACCTAAATCTTTTAAGACGTTGGCGAACTTAGATACTTCAACAAGGAGCTCTTTATAGGTGATCGACCTTTTGTCTCCGGGCTCTCCTTCCCAGTGAAAAGCGACCTTATCTCCGTCCCCATTCTCAACATGCCGGTCAAGACAATTGACGGTGACATTTAGTTCGCCACCAACAAACCATTCAGCGTAGGGAAGATCCCACTCCAAAGTTGTATGGAAATCTTTTGACCATGTCAGCAGTTCACGAGCTTGACGAGCCCAGAAGGCCTCATAGTCCGCATCTGCTTCTTCATACAAAGTCTGGTCGGCTGTAAGCGCACCGCTTTGAAATATCTCAGATGGTGGGAATGTGCGATTCTCAATATAAAACTCTTCAATTGCTTGATTGGACACTGTGCCCCCTTTGATGACTCATTGACGAGAATACCCTTTAGGAAGAAGACGGGCCAAAATATCTTCTCCTTATTAATTCAAGGAGCTATTTCCCATTCAACCACTTTAAACCCTCCTAACCCATTGGGGTCTAGCAAAGCTTCAGCTTCAGCGGACCTACTTCGAGCAGCTAGTGCTTCAATATTTGGATTAGCTGCATTCTTAGACCAGATTCGTTTGCCTTCTTCAACGAGATCCGATATTCCAAGGGAGCGTAACCAAACGTGCTGCATTCGAATAGAGTCTGGGATTCGTTCAGTACCCAATTGACGAAGATCTACATCTGCTGTTATATCTTGACTTCCTGGTTCAGCTAGTGGACTTCCACCCCGACCATGTCCTTTGTAAGTTCGCAACCACTGGTGATTCTCTGGTGCGGGGAAAGAAGGCAGCGCATAATCAATTACAACTATTCGACCTGTTCCAATCAAATCAAACGCTTCAGAAAGCCAGTGACGTGCCTTTGTCTGGTAGGGAATTCGAATACCTGACTTCTGAGGAACACCGAACTCGTTTACTATTTCTCTATCTCCTTTAACAAGAACTTCATGAAATAACCCTTTCTCCGTATCCACGCACACTTGAAACCAGTCTCCGTTTTCTTCGCTCTGGTAGATATCGAAGGGGAGATTATCTAAGAGCTCATTCGCAAAAATAACTCCGGTTAAGTTTCCGTTGGGAAGTTGTTCAGATGATTGAATGCCTTTCGGGTGTTGAGAGCGTTGCAAAGCACTTTTCTCTACTGCTATATATTTCAGAGCCTCTCTACAATCAGGCTGTGCTCTGAGAATAGACTTGGCGAGAGTCCCTGGACCTGCCCCCGCTTCGATGAAATAGAAAGGGGCTGGATTTCCTAATTCGTTCCACCATTGGTCAAGTGCGTTGGCTACAAGTTTTCCGAAAAGCGGACCTGTTTCTGGGCTGGTTATAAAGTCCTTTCTTCTTCCTGCTCCTCCTGTTGCATAAAATCCCAATGAAGGGTGATATAGAGCTAATTCCATGAACCTGCTGAAGGGTATAGCCCCATTTGAATAAATCTCTTCGGCTATTTCATCACACAAGTTCATCGTAGATATATACGCATATGTTTCGCAGGCCGTCAATTACGATCTGAGAAAATCAACTTCCAAATGCTACAAGACTGACATCAGTAAAATGCGTTACGATTCCAGGTGCAACTCCGAAAGCTATGGTTGCTCCTGTAGTTAAGGCGAGAGCAGCTAGCAGAGAGACAGGAACGTTGACTTCTCCCTCGAGAGCCTCATGGGGGTCTTCTACCCACATGCGCATTGCTATCTTCCCATAATAACCAAAGGCAATAACAGCGTTGATTGCCGCTATGACAGCCAATCCGTAGCCCCAGTTCGTGCTAGCGCTCGTAAGTGAAGTGAACACAGAGAATTTCGCATACCATCCTCCTAGCGGAGGTATGCCTGCAAGGGAAGCAAGGAAAACTGTCATCACTATGGCAAGACTAGGGGATATACGAAATAGGCCGTCGTAGCTTTCGAGGTCAGCAGTTTTAGTTTTTCTAGCTACTGCGAGGATTATTCCAAATGTCCCGATGTTCATTGCCGCATAGATAACGAGATACGTAACAACAGCAGAGACAGATTTATCAGCGATATCAGGCCCTTCCCCTGCCACAGCAAGCGGGGCTAGCATGAATCCAGCTTGGGCAATCCCAGAGTAGGCCATAAGCCGAACAATGTTTTTTTGCCGCAATGCCATAACATTTCCGGCGGTCATAGATAAGGCAGCGAGAATCCAGATGAGTGGTTGAAAAACATCTCCCTGCCCAATAAAACCAATGACGACTAGGTTCATTAGAGCGACAAATCCCGCTGCTTTGGAAGCCACGGCTAGAAAAGCGGTTACAGGTGTAGGCGCTCCTTCATAGGTATCTGGGGCCCATGTATGGAAAGGGAAGGCTGAAACCTTGAAACCAAACCCGATAATTACGAATGTTATTCCCAAGGTAATTACTGGAGTGTTTGCACCGCCACTGGTCATTGATTCGTTTATTTCTTCAAGTATGGTGCTTCCACTAATACCAAATATAAGCGACATCCCGTATAGCATGATCGCCGACGCGAAGACTCCCATCAAGTAATACTTCAGACCTGCTTCATTGCTTTTGTGATCATTTTTTCGCCATGCTGCCAGCAAGTAAGCAGGGATTGAAAGAAGTTCGAGTGCGACGAAAATTGTAATGAGATCTCGAGCTGAAGCCATGAGTACCATTCCTAAAACGGAAGATATCAGCATCCCGTAGTACTCGTTTTCCCAGTAGTCTCCTTCAGCTATGTAGTTTGTTGACAAAAGTACTATGAGATATCCACTGAGTAGGAAGAGCGCTTTGATGATGAGAGAGTACTTGTCGACAACAAATGCTCCATTAAACATCGATCGGTCTTCAGAATCTATTGCAAGAGTGAGTATGGGAATTATTGGGATCAGCATCACAATACCTGCAAGAGCAGATGTGATTGAACGTCCCTTCTCTAACCAAATGACATCAATCAGCGTAAGTAGTGCACCCCCACCTAAAAGGCAGAGTTCGGGGGCCACAGCGTGCCAGTCAATCGGTGGACGGTCGAATGCCCCTGAAGAAGCAAGAAGACCGAAAGCAGATGAGAATACGTCAACCATTAATAAATTAATCCTTCATCGATTCTGCAGTTTCTCGGATATTTGCGAAGCACGCTTTCCCTAGGTCTTCACCTTCTACTTCTAGACAGTTTTCAACTTCTTGACCTTGTATGTCGACGGTTAACGATTTGACCACTGCATCATCGGTGGTTTTAAAGATAGGCCGAGGGTATAAGCCGAATAAAAGGATGAGCGCAAGTATGGGCGCCCAAGCAATCCATTCGTGTTTTTTCACATCTGTAATTTCTTCATTGTCAGCGAATTCTTCTTTAGGGGTTCCCATCGCAGTCTTCTGAAGCATCCATAGGAGGTATCCAGCTGCTAGTACAGTTCCGAGGGCTGCAACAACCATGTAACCGCGGAACGTACTCTCTGGAAGAATGGAAGCCGGATTATAGCTTGCGAGAATTGCAGGGAATTCTCCCCAGAATCCTGCCAAACCAGGTAATCCCAGTGATGCCATAGCGGAGAATCCAAGTATCCAACCTAGTCGAGGAGCAGATACGAGTAGGCCTCCTAAGCGGTTCATATCCAATGTGTGATAGCGATCTTTCATAGATCCAGCGATGAAGAACAGCATTCCGGTTATGAGACCGTGCGCTACCATACCAAAGATCGCAGCGTTAATTCCGAAGTCAGTCAATGTGGAAATTCCCAACATAACGAAACCCATGTGGGCTACGGAAGAAAAGGCGATAAGTCTCTTCATATCTCGTTGGGCTAAACATCCGAGAGCCCCATAGATGATCCCTATAACTGCTAGCAGGCCGATGAAAGGTGCCCAAGCAGAAGCAGCTTCTGGAAGCATCGGAATAGCTATTCGGATAAACCCATAGGTACCGAGCTTTAGCAGGACAGCAGCTAATATCACTGAACCAACCGTGGGTGCTTGCGTGTGGGCGTCAGGTAACCAGGTATGAAATGGGAACATTGGAACTTTAACTCCGAAACCTACGAACATTCCTGCAAATATCCATAGCTGTGCAGACCTGCTAATCCCCAGAGATGCCCCTTCTGATAAGGAGACGATAGAGAAAGTATTTACCTGATCACCTACGATGGACCCATCAGCTAGGAAATACAAGGCTAAGAAGCTTACGAGCATAAGAGCCGAACCGAACATGGTGTAGAGGAAGAACTTGAGAGAGGCGTAACGCCGATCGTCGCCTCCCCACACTGCGATCATGAAGAACATTGGCAAAAGAACCACTTCGAAGAATACAAAGAAAAGGATGAGGTCTTGAGATGCAAAAGTTCCGATCATTCCTGTTTCGAGGATAAGGATTAGAGCAAGAATGGCTTTGGGGTTACGCGGTTCTGGGAAATGGCCGAAAGTGTAAACTAGACAAAGCGGAACGATGAGTAACGTTAGAGCTATTAACGGAAGGGACATCCCGTCTACTCCCAAGATATACCGGCTATTTATGACGTTAATCCACTCTTTATCGACGACATATTGCAAATCCCCTGACTTACCATAATCAAAGTCGAATAGCATAAAGACCCCTAACGCAGCAGCGCCCAGTGTGGTCGCTAAAGCTGTGACTTTAATTAATTCCTCTTGGGCTTTAGGGATCAGCATTACGATCGCTGCCCCAATAAGAGGAAGAAATACCATAAGGGTTAGAAGCCAATTGTTGTCATATTCCATATCAGATTTCTCCTAAACAAACACAATAAGTAAGCCAGCCAAAATTGTGGTGGCCGCGAACATAATTGCGGCATATTGGTGAATTTTGCCGCGTTGGATAATAGTACGAGTAGTTTCACCAAGACCTTCAGATGCTTTACCTGAAAGATTCACTACCCCATCGACTATGTTTTGGTCGATTTTTTCATATACAAAATTAGCTGCACGCGCAGTTTGTTTCCCTACTTGATTAACTGCCTCATCAATACCTTTTTGGTTAGTCCAATAAGTTGCATCTGCTACAGGTCCTTTGATTCCGTTAGCAATAATATCTGTGTAGAGGTGGTCCAAATAGTATTTCTGCTTAAGAAGAGTGTGACCTGCTTTAGCTACTTTATTTTTTTCCGTTAAACCGTTTGTCAGTTCAGTCGCTGCTGGACTTTGGGCATTGACTTTGACGAAGTAGTAGTAAGCTGCCGCGCTTACACCTGTTAGGGCAACAACCGTAGAGAAAATAGCGAGTGACCAGCTTGGGGTTCCATGGGCTATAGGGGGAAAATATGTTGCGACAGGTTCGACATAATGACCGAATCTTTCCTGCCACCCAGCTTTACTTCCGGTGAGGAAACCCACGGGAAAGTTTAGGAAGCCAGCCCCAGTCGCCATGACGGCCAGAATGATCAGCGGGACGGTGATTCGTTTTCCGGATTCGTGTGGATCTCCATGCCCATGAGTATCACCGCGGAACTCCCCGAAGAAAGTTAAGTAAATAACTCGCGTCATGTAAGCACATGTTAAAGCGGCTCCAATAATTCCCATTACCAAAGCAAATACGTAAGTTCCGTTGCCTCCGGTACCACCGAACAAGCCCCACCCGCCAGTGCCTACAAGTATTTCGTCTTTCGACCAGAACCCGGCTAACGGAGGAAGGCCCATCAGCGCGATCGTACACACAACAAATGTTTTATATGTGGTGGGCATAAATTTTCGCATTCCACCCATAGATTTCTTCATGTCAAAGCTATGTACAGAATGGCTTACTGAGCCAGCTCCAAGGAACAGTCCCGCCTTAAAGAATGCGTGGGTAAAGAGATGGAAAACAGCTGCTGTCCAGGCCCCAACACCGAGGGCCATCACCATATACCCAAGCTGAGAAACCGTCGAATAAGCTAAGACTTTCTTTATGTCATCTTGAACAAATGCCAAAAGGCCAGCGCCCACAAGTGTGACAGAACCTACTACAGCAAGAACATTAAAGCTAGAACCTGCAATATCGAAGCCCTCAAAAAATACTCCGTAGAGTCTGGCTACCATATATATGCCTGCGACGACCATTGTCGCAGCATGGATCAATGCGGACACAGGTGTCGGCCCTGCCATAGCATCAGGAAGCCAAGTATGAAGGATGAATTGTCCCGATTTTGACATCACAGCAGCGGTTAGACATAAGGAAGCTATCAAAAGGGTTGAGTGGCCAATATCATGGTTGATCGCCGCATTATTTATATCAATAATGCTCCAGCTCCCAGCTGACCAAAAGAGAATAGACATTCCGATTAGAAGTCCCATGTCACCTACGCGGTTGGTCAAAAAGGCTTTTAAGGCCGCGTCTGAATTTGGTTTCTCCTCCCACCAGTGCCCAATAAGAGCAAAAGAACATACTCCGACGAGCTCCCATCCGACAATGGCTTGAAGGACATTTTCACTAAGAACGAAGAAAAGCATCGAAGCTGAGAAGAGACTAAGGAAAGCAAAATAGTGCGTGTAACGACGGTCACCTGCGACATATTCAGTTGAATATATATGCACCAGAAGAGAGACCGCTGTTACGACAAATAACATCAGGACTGCTAAGCCGTCAACCATGATGCCGACCTGAAAAGCTCGTCCGCCACTTTCCCACCAGGTAAACCTCTCTACGACAGGCTTTATACCGACAGAACCGGAACCATCTCCTCCTTCAGCTACGGCCAAAACGGTCATATCTTCACTAGGAGCAGGCCCTTCTTCAGTCGAAGATGTTCTATAGATTTCGTCGCTCAGAGTTTCATGATGATCAGCTTTATCCGAGTGTTTTTCGCCATCGTGGAATTCCTGTTTCTCGGTGTAACTATCTGCATTGTTTACCTGGCCAATCCATTGTCCAACACAACAGATCGCAAAGATAAATGCCACAGCTATTGAGATGATGCCGAATTCAGCTCCTTTGTATTTCATACGTTTCCCGAAAAAGAGAATAAGGACGAAGGAAATTGCTGGCAAGGCTGGAATTATCCACGCTTTTTCCAGAAACCATCCACCAGCTTGGATCAGCGATGTCGGAGTTTCACCTGCAAGTGCGTTCAAAGCTAACATTTCACCCTTTCATCGAATCGATCGAAGATAGGTCAACACTATTCCTGTTACGGAAAATTAGTAGAACGATAGCGAGTCCCACACCTACTTCTGCAGCTGCTATAGCAATGACGAATAACGCAAATACTTCTCCGGCAATATTATTTGTCATCGTCCCGAAGGCAACGAGGTTAATATTTACGGCGTTTAGTATCAGTTCAATGGACATTAGAACCATGACACCATTTTTTCGTGCAAGTACTCCATAAACACCTATACAGAAGAGCACGGAACTGAGGAGAAGGAATTGGACTAATAGCATGCTATTCCTTCCTCGCAACGACAACTGCGCCTATAAGGGCTGCAAGTAAGAGAACTGATACGGCTTCGAAGGGGACGATATAGTCAGAAAAAATAGAATCAGAAACCATAGCTGTAGTAGTTACGGATTCCCGTGGCAGCTCAGTGTCCCTGAACGTATCAATGAGGGCATAGGTCATAACTCCGAACATTAGAGCAGCGATAACTGCAGGAAGAGCCCGATTTGGCATGTTGAGGTCGGCTTCTTCTCCCAAGCTTGCTTTGGTCAACATCACTCCGAATAAAAGGAGTACAACCACAGCACCGATATACACAAGTATTTGTGTAACACCTACAAATTCTGCGCCAAGAAGAAGGAATTGGCCAGCTACTCCAGCTAAGAGCACCACAAGCCAAAGCGCAGCATGCACTACATTTTTTGTGCTCACTACCTTTAATGCTGAACAGATCATAACGAGAGCCATGATTCCGAAGAAAACGTTCTGCGCGACCATTAGCGTGGAACCTTTCTCTGTTTCTGTTCGGATCCAGCTTCGTATTCTTCGAAGTCAGGAACGGTATGCATCCATTCACTTAGCCGTTCTTTATCGTGTAGGAGATCAGCGAGTCGAAGTTCAGAGAATTCATACTCTGGAGTCCAGAAAAGGGCATCAAATGGGCATACTTCGACGCAAATGCCGCAGTACATGCATAGAGAGTAATCGATGTCAAAACGGTCTAGGGCGTTGACTTTACGTGGTTGCCCTCCAGCTCGTCGAGGTGGTGCTAACTCCTTGTGGCCTTCAATGTATATACACCAGTCGGGGCACTCCCTTGCGCAAAGCATACATGCGGTACAGTTTCCTTCGTGGAGAGCAATAACGCCACGAGCTCTGGTGGGAGGAGCCTCTTTTTCGTGTGGGTATTGAACGGTAAGCGCTCCTACGCTTGGTTTTGGAACTGGGTTCTTAAGACCTCCAGGGAAAAGAGTTTTAACCATAGTTCGAAAAGTGACTTTAAGGCCTTTAAGTATCCCGGAAATTTGTGACATTAGAGGACCACCTTTAGAACGCCGGTTAGAGCGATATTTGCGAGGCTTAAGGGTATGAGGAATTTCCATGCAAGGCGTTGCAGTTGGTCTTCACGGAATCTTGGGAAAGTAAATCTGAACCAGAAGATAAGGAAAGCTATTGCCATCATTTTTCCAGCGAGAATTAATGGCCCTATTACGTTAAATATGTCATTTGTTGGATCAATTCCAGGGACATACCATCCGCCGAAGAAAAGTACCGCAGCGATTGCTGAGAATACACCGGCTGATGCGAACTCTCCTATAAAGAACAGAAGAAACCGAATTCCGGAGTATTCCGTAAGGTACCCTGTTACCAGTTCTGACTCGGCGACAGGCATGTCAAATGGCGCTTGGGTTAATTCAGCTTGAACCGCAACCATAAATATGAAGAACCCTATGAACTGGGTCAATATGAATGGATTTCCTATACCCCCCCAGCCGAAAATTTCCCCTTCAGCTTGGGAAAGAACAATTCCTTGCATGTTCATTGTTCCTGCTTGAATTACAACACCGACGACTGCAAGGATCAAGGGAAGTTCGTATGCGATCAACTGACCGGCTGCACGTATACCTCCGAGTAACGAGTATTTATTAGCAGAGGCCCAGCCAGCCATGAGTATTCCTATTACAGATACTGACGAGACTGCCATTGCAAAATATATCCCTACATCGAGATTGACAAATGTGGCATCTGGACCTGCAGGAAGAATAACCACGAGTAAGAAGGTCGACATGAGCACTACAAACGGTGCCGCTGCAAATACAAACTTGTCTGCTTTCGTTGGGAAGATATCTTCTTTTTGTAACCATTTGCCAACTTCGGCAAGTAATTGCATAGAGCCGTATGGGCCCGCCTCCATTGGACCTAGTCGACTTTGCATGAATGAGACAGCTTTGAATAGGTACAAATATACGATTGTTCCTGCTGGGAGAAGAACAGCAAGGAGTCCAATTGGCACTTTAATAAGAAATGTTTGTTGCCACCATGCGGGATCTAGGGCGAGAATGCTAGTCATCGGTCAATGTCCCCCAAGATAAAGTAGAGGGACGCAAGGATTGAAATAATGTCTGGAACAAATACTCCTTTAAGAAGCCAAGGGGTAATCGACATATTGGAAAAGCTTGCTGATCTTATTTTTACTCTAAATGGTGTCAGGTCTCCTTGGCTCACTACGTAGAAACCCATTTCGCCAAGGGGATTTTCTGTAGCAACGTAAGCTTCTCCTGCGGGGACTTTGATGATACGCGGAACTTTGGCCATTATCGGTCCTGATGGGATTCCGCCGAGTAATTGTTCGAGAATATTAATCGCTTCACGTGTTTCTTGGAGTCGAACCCAGAAGCGAGAAAATGAATCGCCATCGGGGTGAGTCCAGACTTTCCAATCAACTTCGTCGTATACCAAACCTACGTTGGCATCTCGACGGATATCCCAATCAATTCCTGATGCTCGAAGGTTCGCACCAGACAATCCATACGATAATGCAACTTCCGGAGGGATTACTCCGATCCCTCGTGTGCGGGCTTGAAAGATTTCATTGCCTAATACGAGCTCTTCCATTTCATCACAGAAATCTCGCATTTTCCCTAGCACTGCCCCTGTTTCTTCTATCCATCCTTTAGGGAGGTCGTCCTTTAGGCCTCCGATCCGATCAAAGTTCGGGTGAAAACGGCCTCCAGTTACTCTCTCTATTTGGTTTAGGACAAACTCTCGATCACGGAATGCATAGAAAACTGGGGTGGTCGCCCCAACTTGAACTGCCATGTCTCCAAGGAACAAGGAGATATTCGCTATCCTGCTTAGCTCAAATAGTACGGTACGTATCCATTGAGCACGAGGAGGAGCTTCTACTTCCATGAGCTGTTCAGCTGCAAGGATGAAGGGCACTTCGTTAGCGAAACTTCCTAACCAATCGATCCTATTTACAAGTGTGGTGACCTGTGGGTATGTCCTTACTTCAGTAAGTTTTTCATATCCACGATGCATGTAGCCCATAATTGGTTCTGCAGCTAGAACTTTCTCTCCGTCGAGTTTGGCCACAATACGTAAGGTTCCGTGTGTAGCCGGATGCTGGGGCCCTAGGTTCAGAGTCATACCCTCGTCAGTTTCAACTTCTACATTGACGCGAGCGTCAGCTGCCTGAGCAGCTATATAGGCCATCTGGTCGCTCTCAGTAGTTGCCATTACTCTTCATCTCCGGGTAGAAGTTCTACGTCAACGATTCCAGGCCAAGGTTTCATTCTTCTAGAAAGAAGCGGGTAATCTTTCCGAAGTGGATGACCTTCAAAGTCACCGGGAAGGTAAATGTTTCTAAGGTCAGGGTGCTCATCAAACGTTAACCCGAACATCTCTCTTGCTTCGCGTTCGTGCCAGTTGGCGCCAGCGTAGATGGGAATTAGCGATAATGCTCTAGGGTCATTGTCGGGAAGATCAGCTTTGATCATGACTCCTATTTTTTTTGAAATTGAATAGACACGACATATTAATTGAAACCTAGTTTCTCCTCCCGTATATCCCCATTCCATTTCTTTATCATCGTTGTCTTCAGGGTCTTCATTGATTAGGTCCTGTTCCGTTTCGTGTTCGCGTCCATACGGAGAGGGCATCCAATCAATTGCCGACAACCAGTCAAAGAATTTACAGTCAAGGGCTTCTTTCGCAGCTTTAGCAGCAGGTCTCCAGTCTTGGATACCTACTCGTATCCACAAGCCTCTTCCAGGAGCGATATGTGAATCCAGTATCTTTCCCTCAAGCTCTTGTTTAAGAGTCGCAAGAGCGGCTTCTGCTTTTTCGTCAGTAAGAATAACTTCTTCATCGGTTTCTGTAGTTTCTGTGACGGCAGTTTCTTCTGGTTTTGTTGAGTCTCCTGTCGACGATTTCGCTTCTGCTTCAGCTTTTTCTCTCGCAGCTTGGGCGCGCTTAAGAAGATGTTCGGGTATTTCAGCCATATCTCCCCTTCGAACACGAAGAGGAGTTCCATCTCGTGAAGCTACTCGACAACAATGGGATCCCCTTTCCATCGTTCAGCCATGTCTTCATTCATGATGCGTTCTTGGAGGAGGACAATTCCTTCAAGAAGCGCTTCAGGGCGAGGCGGGCACCCAGGAACGTACACGTCTACGGGGATGACCTGGTCTACGCCTTTGGTAACTGAATAAGAATCCCAATATGGGCCGCCACAATTTGCACATGACCCCATTGAAATTACGTATTTTGGATCAGGCATTTGTTCCCATAATCGTCGAACAGCAGGAGCCATTTTGTCGGTAACTGTTCCCGAAACAACGAGGAAATCAGCTTGTCGTGGACTAGCAGGGAGAGGAATAACTCCCAAACGCATAACGTCGTAACGTGGCGAAGCAAATGCAGCTCCCATTTCAATAGCGCAACATGCCAGACCCCATTGGTACACCCACATTGAATATCGTCGACTCATATTGAGGAGCTTTGTCAAGGGTTTCGGAATTTTTCCAGATTCTACAAGGCCCATTGTGCCTCCGTAATTTTGGCGTCTCTTCTATGCGCTAGACCCATTTTAAGACTCCTTTGCGCCAAGCATATATAAGCCCCAGCAACAGAATAAATATGAATATAGCCATCTCTACAAGTCCGAAATATCCGTATGCTTCAAGCCTGGTAGCCCAAGGGAAAATAAAGACTGCCTCAACGTCGAACATGACGAATAGGAGGGCGAATATGTAATAGCGGATATTGCTTTGTCCCCAACCTGTCCCAACCGGATCTACTCCGGATTCGTATGTTAGGTATTTTTGTCCTTGTTTTCTGGTTGGACGGATTAGTGCGCTCAACCCGACGAATGCGCCCACGAGGGCACATGCAAGGACGCCAAAAACTGCGACCGTGAGATAGCTGCGAAGAAAATCGGACACTGGGTTCGAGACTAGTAAGTAAGGGGCATATGGGCCAACGTGTAAAGCCCTAACTTAGCTCAAAATGTTAGAGTTTCGGTGGTCTATAGAGCGAATATTTTGACATTAACCCGATCTCTTCACTGAATTTAGAGAATGGGAAGTGCTTCTCGTACTAGTTCTACTATTGGTTCGGGCCAAATACCGAAAAAGAGTGTGAATCCTCCAGAAATAAGAAGGACAAATCCAACCTGAAAGGGAATGGGAATGTTTGCACGTGCTTGCCGCATGCTCATGCGATCTGACTCTTCGTTATCATCTAGCCACATTCTGACAAGGATCTTGAGGTAGAGAAATGCAGCGATAACAGCAGTGACCATTGCAGTGACTGCCAGACCGAAAGAACGGGCCTCGATAGCTGCTTCAATGACATAGAATTTTGCAAAAAACCCTGTTGTTAAAGGAATTCCGGCTTGCCCTAAAAGAAATACAGTAAAGACAGCGGCAAGGATGGGTCTTCGGGATGCGAGACCTTCAAAGTCTTGTAAGTTTGTTTTTCCGCCACTTAACCTGCCGACTATGGAAACTATTGTGAAGCTCCCCAGGACCATAAATGCGTATGTGATTAGGTAGAAAGATACTGAAGTGACCCCATCGTTAGATCCTGACTGGAAGCCGACAAGAATGTATCCTGCATGGCTAATAGAAGAATAAGCTAGGAGCCGTTTGACATCGGTTTGCACAATCGCCATTAAAGACCCAACCACTAGTGTCGCTATAGCAAGGCCGTAAATAATTGGTTTCCAGTCAGTTTGATATGAAAGTAAAGCCCCATAAAAAACGCGAATAAGAGCAGCAAATCCTGCTGCTTTTACTGCTGATGCCATGTAGGCGACGAAGGGAGTAGGTGAACCTTGATAAACGTCAGGGGTCCAAAAATGGAATGGTACGGTTGCGACTTTGAACCCAAGACCAATAAGGACCATTGCGATTCCTGTCAAAAGTAACGCATCGTTGGTTAGTTCTGCTGAATCGAGAAATTCGCGAATGGCCGAAAGGCTCGTTGATCCTGTTGCGCCATATATAAGAGCTATCCCATATAGAAGGAATCCTGATGCAAATGCTCCAAGCACGAAGTACTTCATTCCGGCTTCTTGTGATTGCACTCGCCTCATATCCAGAGCTGCGAGTACGTAAGCCGCAATGGAGAGAACTTCAATACCGAGGAAGAGCACTATAAGGTCGCTTGCTCCTGCAATTATGATCCCGCCGGTTGCAGAAAGCAGAATAAGTGCATATGGCTCAGGGCCTGTAACCCCTTCATCGCTGAGGTAGGCACTCGCCAAACAGGTTACGAGGATAACTGAGATGAGAATGAGGAAAGTGATAAGCAGAGAAAAGCCATCAACGCTGAATCCACCTGCGATCGTGTTAAACGGGCCTCTCTCAGCATCTTGGACACGGGTCCATAATGGTATTGCTGAAATAGCGCTTGCTAAGGCTGAAATGCCTGTGAACAGGGCGAACGCTGATGAAGAAAGGTCTTTGGGGGCAATTGAGGCAATAGTCAGAAGGAGTATGGCTGCTCCACTAAGGATAAGTAGAGGAAGTAACGCTACCCAAGCTATATCTGGCGTTGCTATTGTTGAAGCAAAGTTAGGTGCAATAGCGAGTGAGAACATTTATTCGTGCCCTCCTTCGTCGTGGTGGCTTTCGTGACCGTGGTGGTCTTCATGGTGTTCAAAATTTTCGACCAAATCAGCAAAAGAACTTCGGACGCCAACGGTAGGTGTAGGTTCTCGAAATCTTCCTTCTTCGGCATGTTCTTCAACATGGGCAACCAGTCTGTCTACTGCCGGTTCTATCCTGTTCAACATTGGTTTGGGGTAAATACCTAGGTAGACAATTGCAACTATTAGAGGAACAAGAATAAGTCGCTCCCAGTATGTTAGATCTTTAATTTCTTCATCGGATGGGTCGGCTTGGCCATGAAAAACTCGTTGGTAGGCCCAGAGGAGATAGAGGGCGGCGAGAATAACTCCTACGGCAGCGATAACAGCCCACCATCTGTTTGCTGTAAACGCTCCGAGAAGAATGAGAAACTCTCCGACAAATCCATTCAACCCTGGAAGTCCTATTGAAGACAGCATCACGATCGTAAAGGCTCCTGCGAGAATGGGAGCTGATTTCTGTATTCCGCCGAGATTAGCAATCTCTCTTGTGTGCTTTCTTTCGTAAATGATTCCAACAAGTAGAAAAAGCGCTCCGGTTGAGATGCCATGGTTTATCATTTGGACTGTTGCACCTTGGATCCCCTGAGTATTTAGGGCAAAAGTCCCAAGGATAATAAACCCAAGGTGGGCAATCGAAGAGTATGCAACTAGCCGCTTCAGGTCGCTTTGCATCGTAGCGACAACTGCTCCGTAGAGGATTCCTAAAACTCCCAAGGTTAAGAAGAGTGGGGCAAAGAAGTGAGAGGCTTCGGGGAAAAGGTATAGGCCGAAGCGAATAAATCCGTAGGTACCTAGTTTCAACATGACGCCGGCAAGAATAACTGAACCAGCTGTTGGTGCTTCTGTGTGAGCGTCTGGTAACCAAGTATGTACTGGAAATAATGGCACTTTAACTGCGAAAGCTAGAGCAAACCCGAGGAAAAGAATACGCCCAGTTGTCGTTGAGATCGCCGGATTTTCTGCTATTTCTAGAAGGTTAAATGTTAGATCGTTTCCAGAATCTCGTGAGTGGAGAGATGCCAAGGCAATGATGCTTACGAGCATGATTGCTGACCCGAGCATGGTGTAAAGGAAGAATTTTGTTGCGGCATATTTTGCATTTCCATGCCCCCATTTACCGATGAGGAAATACATGGGAATCAGAACGATCTCAAAGAATACAAAGAACATAAATAGGTCAAGGGCGACGAAAACTCCCATACAGCCTGACTGAAGGAGTAGAAGCCAGACATAGTATGCCTTGTGATCATGGGAAGGATTGATTGCAACTATCGTCAATGGGAATAGAAGTCCCGTTAAGACAACGAGGAAAAGTGATATGCCGTCAATGCCTGCAAACCATTGAATTCCGAGGCTTTCTACCCATGTTCTTTCAGAGACGAATTGGAAATCAGAATTGCTTTCAAAGGCTGCAAGTACCCAAACGGATATAGCTCCCACTATTCCAGAGAAAAGAGTTGCTAATAGTTTGTGAAGGCCTACTCGAGCAGATGGAGTAAGAGCGACTGTAAGAGCTCCAATGATTGGGAGAATGACCAACGCTGGGATAGTCGGGAATGATGGACCTGATGCTGCGAGAGATAAGAAGGCGAAAGATCCCATTAGAAATTCATCCTCGTGATGAAATAAATAACAACGATGATGCTGCCAAGCACCATACCTAGCGCGTATGTTCGAACGAGTCCTGTCTGAAGAACCCTCATTTTAGTGCCAATTTGTTCGGTGAGACGTCCGGTACCATTTACGGCTCCATCGATGATGTTCTTGTCAAACCATGTAATAGAGGTAAACAATTTTTTCCCTGGGCCGTCCATAAATTTGCTAACCCATTGGTCGAACCCCCATGCATCTCGAAGTATTTTCGGCTCCATCGTCTCTGGCGTTATCCGATTCAGCCGATAGACGTACACTGCAAATCCTATGCCGAAAGTAGCCCCAGCGATCGCTACCATAGCTAAAATCCATTTCGTCGATCCTGAGGCTGAAACATGTACTTCGTTCCCGAACAAGATTGGTTCAAGCCAAGTTTCTAGAAATTTTGTGTCGTGGGAGAATGGGAGATTTAGGACACCAGCGATTACGGCCAGTAAGGATAAGGCAACGAGGGGAAGAGTCATAAGCCAAGGAGATTCTTTAGGTTCTATTACTTCGTGCTCATTTGCATGGCCTTCGGTAGATGCTTCATGCGATTGATCTTCGTCCTCGATTTGTGGCGACCCAGCTTCGGCCCATTTCGGTTTTCCAAAGAAAGTCATAAACACTAGACGACTCATGTAGAAGGCTGTCAGAACAGCGGCAAATAGTAGAAGCACCCATGCAATTTTGTTCTCATTCCATGCAGCTAAAAGAACTTCGTCTTTCGACCAGAAGCCTGAGAATGGAGGGACCCCTGCGATAGCCAACCAACCAAGGATAAAGGTAGCGGCAGTTATTGGCATCACCTTAGCTAATCCTCCATATCTTCTCATGTCTTGCTCGTGGTGCATTCCATGAATAACCGAGCCAGCCCCAAGGAAAAGAAGCGCTTTGAAAAAGGCATGGGTAATCATGTGGAAAATTGCAGCCACATACAATCCGGAACCTACTGCTACAAACATGAAACCAAGCTGGCTAACAGTTGAATACGCTAAGACCTTCTTGATGTCGTTTTGAGCAACAGCCGCTGCGGCAGCGTATAAAGCTGTTATTAGACCAACAATCCATATTAAATTCGTAGACCATTCGCTAGCTTCGGCAAGAACTGGGTTCATCCGAGTTAATAAGTAAACTCCAGATGTAACCATGGTTGCAGCATGGATAAGCGCCGAAACCGGTGTAGGTCCCGCCATGGCATCGGGAAGCCAAAGGTAGAGGGGGAATTGGGCAGACTTCCCTGCCGCGCCAATAAAAAGCATTACAACTATAACTGTCGCTGTTACTTGCGAAATGAGGTTCTCTTCAATAATGGAAGCAAAAATGTCACTGTATTTTAGCGACCCCACCTTAAAGAAAATAAAGAACATAGCTACCATGAAGCCCCAGTCCCCAACTCTGTTGGTCACAAAAGCTTTTTTCCCGGCTGAAGCATTTGCTGCATCATCAAACCAAAAGGAGATTAGGAAGTAGGAACAGGCACCTACACCTTCCCAACCCAAAAAGGTCATCAGTAGGTTGTCTCCTAAGACAAGTATGAGCATAGAGAATACGAAAAGGTTTAAATAGACAAAGAATTTCGAAAAGTTTGGATCACCATGCATATAACCAATGGCGTACATATGTATAAGGGTGCTTACCCCTGTAATAAAAAGAACCATAGTTATTGAAAGGGGGTCGCCTAAAATCCCATTGAGACAGACAGTTCACCTGAAGGTATCCATTCAAAGAGTTCTAGTTCGTAAATGCGTTTCGAACTGTCTTCTGATCGAAGTCCGAAAAATACGATCACAGCTGTTATAAATGAGGCTCCCACCATCATGGTGGCGAGCCACCCTGAAGCTGGCTCTCCTAGTCTCTTTCCGACTAGAGCTAGTAGGAGAAACCCAAGGAGGGGAAATAATGGGATGAAACAGACTAGTTCTTGCACATTAACCCCTTAGTACCGATATCTCATCGATGGAGGATTTTGGACGCCGCCGCATAACTGCAACAACGATCGCAAGACCAATCACAACTTCAGCAGCTGCTACAACAAGAACAAAAAGGACGGACACTTGTCCTCCTAGGTCCCCCATACTCTTACCGAAAGCAATAAAGGCTAAGTTCGCGGCATTCAACATTAATTCAATGCACATAAACATTATGAGCGGGTTCCGACGGACCAGTAGGCCTATAGCCCCTATTACAAATAGGGCCGCTGAAAGTGCGAGGTAGTACTCGGGTCCGATGGCTAGGGCTAAAGTCATTCGTTCACCGCCTCCGAATCAGGAGGGTCTGTCGGTAGACCTGCATCAGGCTCTTCAGCATTTAAAATTTCTTCCTGATTTTCTGATAGTTGATCAGGTCGATCGACTTGGAGGAAAAGAGACATTTCTTGTTCTGGAATCGTTTCGAATTCTATTTTCGGACGTCGAGCTAAGACGACTGCTCCTACTACAGCGATTGTTAAGAGAAGCGCAGTGATTTCAAGAGCAAAAACATATCTTGTCGAAAAAAGTGACCTTCCAATTTG
>MDTG01098911.1_pt1 | contig 20579 bp, 9 predicted proteins | sample 811421 | NCBI WGS metagenome assembly MDTG01 (sample SAMN05326645, study PRJNA326480) | marine metagenome | isolation source: seawater | place: Pacific Ocean: South East | collected 2011
ATGCAACTTCATTTAATCAAGATATTGGAAACTGGGATGTAAGTAACGTAAACAATATGAATGGTATATTCTTGAACGCAACTTCATTTAATCAAGATAATTATGATGCTTTATTATGTGGTTGGTCACAATTAGAGTTACAAGAAAATGTAAATTTTGATGGCGGAAATTCAAACTATTGTGCAGGTGATGAAGCAAGACAATATATAATAGATACATTTAATTGGACTTTTAATGATGGGGGGCTGTATGATGAAAATTGCAATCAAACAGAAAGCTGTAACAACAATACTTTTATCCAAGAAATAGATAATAATAAATCCCTACTAAAAAAAATAGACATCCTTGGAAGAGAAACCAACAACAATAAGGGCTTTCAGCTACATATCTATGATGATGGTAGTGTAGAAAAGAAGTATATAATTAGGTAGTTTTGCCCAACTATGTGTCCAAAAAAATAAAAATAAAAATGATATGTTTATGATTATGAGGTTGTTACATTGTTTTTATTTAATCCTGCCAGGGTCACAAACTTTTAAAAAGCCCTCAGCATCAAAACATCTATTTGAATAATGAAAATAAAACTATTTATATTATTTTATTTAGCCTTTTATGTTTCACACACGCAGTCAATAGACTGTGATTGCACGAATAGATATCAGCTAGAGATATTTGAGAACACCAATAAAGAAACAGTAACATATTCAGATATTCATGGTTTAGATATGGACATCTATACTCCGGAGGGTGATTTGTGTACAAATAGACCTGTTTTGATTTTTGCTCATGGAGGAACATTCCTGTTTGGAAATAAAAATAATAGTACTGTAGTTAATTTATGTGAATCTTTTGCTAAAAGAGGTTATGTTACGGCATCTATTAATTATAGATTAGCAGGAGACCTATTAGGTTTTCTTCAGTCTTTCACTTTTTATGCTGATACAGAAGGTTTATATAATGTTATTTTAAATGCAGTAATGGATGGTAAGGCTGCTATTCGATATTTTAGAAAAGATTTTGCAGAAAATAGCAACTCGTATGGTATTGATCCTAATCAAATTTGGGGAGGGGGTAATTCAGCTGGAGGAGTATTATTTTTACACGCAGGCCATGTTGCTACAGCCGAAGAATTTGTTAATCCATTAGATGCAGATAGGGCATTAATAGCTCAAGGCATTATTGATGGTTTTGAGGGAGGCATTGAGGGTGATAGCGGGAATCCCGGTTATTCATCAGAATTAGCAGGCGTAATTAGTTTAGCGGGAGCCTTACATAGAGCTGAATATGTTGATTCATCAGACTCACCTTCTGTATTTTGTCATGGAGATTCAGATAGTGTAGTTCCATATGATTGTAATGGTTTTCTAAATGATCCTATTTATGATCAATTATGTGGAGGAGGTGCTTTATATCCGGAGTTTCAGTCTATGGGCTTAACAACAGATCTGTTAACTTTTCCAAATGATGATCATTGTCCTTGGGAAGCAAGTACAAGCAAAATGAATCAGGTTGTTGAATTTGTTTCTGATTTTTTGTTTCAGAGTATTAATTATTCAACCAACACAAATGGGGATTTATGCATGGTGTCAGGTTGTACAGATATAGAAGCAGTCAACTACAATCCTACAGCTACTATAGAAAATAGTTTGTGTTATTATAGCCCTGGGTGCACAAATCCAGAGGCATTCAACTATAATGTAACTGCAGATTTTGACGATGATAGTTGTGTGCCAGTTATTTTAGGTTGCTTAGATTCAGGGGCGTGTAATTATAACCCAATAGCCAATACGAATGACAGTTGCTTTTACTTAGAGCTTGACGCCAATTACGTCTACTCGTGTGTAAATAATTCCGCTAATTTATTTATATCACTAAATGGTACTTGGCCTTCGCCACTTGAAATTTATATATATGGGGACCAGGGAGTTGTTTATGAGGACACAATATATAATGAAAATGTTAGTGTAAATAATATTGAAATAGATAACTATATGATTAATATTGGGGGTGCATCATGTATGATTTTTCAAGAAATTGGAATAGAGAGCCTTGACACAGACTGTCTTTCTGAGCTTTGTTTACCCGCGAGTTCTGCAGCAGAGCTTAATGTTAATAATGTTCGCACTACAGTATTGGGGGGGGGCAACATGTGGTGGGATTTTAATGGCCCTAAATATGAAATTCCTAAAAATAGTGGCAGGCACTCTATGTTTACAGGAGCATTATGGCTAGGTGGCTTAGATACCCAAGGAAACTTAAAAGTTGGAGCAATGACTTATAGACAAGATGGTAATGACTTTTGGCCAGGACCATTAGACACGGGGGAGGATTATGGTACCACAAACAAAGAAATATGTTTAAATTTTGATAGACACTGGTCTGTTTATAAAGAAGAGATTGTTGAATATGTGGCCTATTTAGATTGTGTAAACAATAATATTTGTAATGAAGAAGATGTTTTTGGTGGTTACATTGTGCCTGAATCAATTTTAAATTGGCCAGCAACTACTGAAAATCAAGATGGAACAATAATTTATTTGGCTCCATTTACAGACACCAATAATGATGGAGAATACACTATTGGTATTGATTATCCAGCATATAATTTAAATAATACAATAACATGTGTTGACGACAATACATTGTTAGGGCATCAAAGTATTTGGTGGGTGTTTAATGACAATGGAAATACACATACAGAAACGGGTTCTGAAACAGCAATGGGGCTTGAAATACAAGCACAGGCTTTCGCTTTTGCTACCAACGACGTCCTGAACGATATGACGTTTTATGATTATAAAATCATAAATCGTTCAAACAGTGTTTTGAATGAAACTTATTTTGGTCAATTTATAGACCCAGATCTTGGGAACTATCAAGATGATTATGTTGGGTGTGATGCTGCTTTAGGCCCAGGTTATTGTTATAATGGAGACAGCGATGATGAGGGTCCATGGGGTTATAATTATGATTCAAATGACCCGCCCCCAGCTGTTGGTGTGGATTTCTTTAGGGGGCCATTAGCAGACTTGAGTGATGGCGTTGATAACGATAGAGATGGTGTTATAGATGAGGATGGAGAACAAATTATTATGTCGAAATTTGTTTACTATAATAATGATTTTACAGATTTTGGTAACCCAGAAGAGCCGATACACTATTATAATTATTTGAGGGGTATATGGAAAAATAACCAACCAATAACCTATGGTGGGACGGGATGGGATTCGTCCAACCCGGAATGTGACTTTATGTTTCCGGGCGATACAGACTCTAATTTCTTAGAATCATGGACCGAGTTAACTGTTGGGAATAACCCTTCAGATAGACGATTTTTGCAATCTGCTGGCCCCTTTACCTTGGAGCCTGGGGCGGTTAATTATATTACGACAGGTGTGGTTTGGGCAAGGGGTGTTCAGGGTTCGCCACAGGCCTCAGTTGAATTGTTAAAAGAAAGAGATCAAGTAGCACAAGAGTTATTTGATAATTGTTTTGAATCCCAATATGCATGCATAGACCTGAATAGTAATGATATATGTGATAATGATGAAATTTTAGGATGCACAAATTTAGAAGCTTGTAATTATGATTATAGTGCGGATATTGATGATGGTTCGTGTAAATTTTGTAACAATGATACAAGCTACCCCCTTAGTGCTGTTTTTGAAACAAATACTACCAACCTGCTATCAGCGTCCACAAGTCCTTATTCAGGCAGCTGGTATGGTGAGCCGATCTATTCTTCTTTAGGGTCAGGGTGTTTGCAGCTGGGTGATAGTTGTTTAGTATTGCAAAATAATTTCCTTTTAGATAATAGCATGAATTTTGAAACCCTCTCTTCAATAGAGGGTTCAGTGTCCACAAGCTGGATTACGAGTATAGAGGATATTGATTTTAATATTTGGCAAAACAATCCCGACTTAAGACCGCTCGATTGGGTTCGTTCAGGTAGTACGTCTTTTTCTATATACAATATGGCTTCAGCAGCGTATCACAATTATGGAGATGTGTCAGTATCTGGTTCTCCAATAGATCCAGCATATCCCAATAATCAAAGCGCCCCGCTTGACCCCAGTCAGATATATGAATTTAATGGCCAACCCTGGCTAGTACCATACAAGCTTATTAGTACAGATTATAGGGGCAGGGTGTTCTCATCAGAAACAGTCAGCATAATTCACTCAATAGACACGATAGGTGGAGGGCTGGCTTATCATAATTGGAAGCATATTTGTTCGTTAGATAATTTAAAAAATATTGATATTGTGCTAACACCAGACAAGGGTCAATGGACAAGGTGTCCTGTTATAGACATGTCTGAGGATTCATTAGCCTGGACTGGGCCAGGCCCCCCCATTGACCAATCAAATGGCCTTACATGGCCCTTTAATATAGAAGCAAGCCAATTCTGGGAAGTTATTAGTGGTATGGGTGAAAATGGAGAGTATAAGTGGGATATGAGATTAGATTTTAATATTGATAAGGATGGTAATCTAGATGGAACAGGCAGTGGTTTTAATTCTGAAAATGGATGGAGCTGGTTTCCGGGTTATGCGGTTGACATTTCTACGGGAAAAAAATTAAACTTAATGTTTTCAGAAAACTCGTCTTTGGGCGAGAGTTTTAATGCAGATGACATGCTGTTTAACCCAGCAAACACACAAGAATTAGGCGGAAATGGGGGGCATGCGTTATTTATTTTAGATACTGAATATCAAGGTGAGAATATTGAAGAGAACCCTCATTATGACTCATATACTGGTAGTAGTGAAAATAATGCATGGAATGAACTGAGAAAAAAACAAGTTATTCAACATATACAGTGGGTTGGTAATTGGCAATTAAACCAAGGTCAAGAGTGGTTGTCAAATTCAATTACTATCCAAGCTCGGTTGTCCCCAGAATATGGCGGCCAGGTAATGCTTGACAGTTGTGAATGTGGCTGCATTAATGATATTGATGGGGATAATGTATGTGATGAATATGAGGTTTTGGGCTGCACAGATTCAACAGCATTTAATTATGAGCCTAATGCAACAGATGATGATGCTTCATGTGTCCCAACCATTTTGGGGTGTCTAGACGAAAATGCGGTTAATTATTCAGAAGACGCCAATACTAATAATTATACTTGCCTTTATCATGGGTGCATGAATGAATTAGCATGTAATTATGATTATTTGGCGAACATAGATGATGGGTCTTGTGATCTTGTTTCAGATTGTGACTGTAATCTAAATTATATGCAAACACAATTTATTGAAGCCCCTCCACCCTCATATCCATATATGGATACGCTAATAGCCCTTCCCCACGCACAAACAAATAATCCATACTATACTCCAATTACTATTTCAGTTCCGATAGATACAGTTGCTGAAATGCCAATACCATTTGGGCCACTGCCACCTGGTTCACCAACAATTATGACTTCTATTGATATTATTTTTGTGGAAATCATTGACATAATAGGCCTTCCGCCGAGTTTTTCGTGGGAATGCTCTGGGCAACCCAATGATGAGTGTTTTTGGATTGGTGGGGAGCTTGGGTGTATTAAAATTTACTCAGAAAATGTGCAAGATGTTGGTGGAGTGTATCCTTTGAATATCGTTTTTGGAATAGAGGGCGAGGATTCAAATTGGGGGATTAGTCAATATGTTATAACTGATAGTATTGCTGATGACTATGTCCTTATCATTGATACCGCCCCATGGTCAAATCCACTTTTGCCGACGGATTGTGTGTCGACAGCTATTTTTGATGTTGATACAGATATTCTAGACAACCCTATTACCGATGGAGATTGGGTGGGGGCTTTTTATACTAACTTGAATGGAGAGTTGGTCTGCGGAGGATCAGGTGTTTGGGGCGGAGAAGCTCTTACTTTTTCTATTATTGGGGATGATGAGGAAACTCCTCAGGTTAAAGAGGGATTTAGTGTTGGAGAGCCATATACTTGGTTCATTTGGGATAATGAAACCGATGAAATAATTACAGATATAAATATTGAATACTTAGATAGTAGCGATGCTTTTTCTTGTAATTCGGCTGTTCAGGCTACAGCGACACTTAATTATTCATCCACAACACAAGAGTTGTTTTTTCCAGAGAATTGGTTTATTTTTTCTACTTATGTTGAGCCAGAAGATTTAAATATAGCAAGTGTGATTGCCCCTGTTTTTAATAACACGGAAATAGTTAAAAATTATGCTGGGGACGTTTACTGGCCACTAATTAGCATTAATACAATTGGAAACATGGTTGTTGGTGAGGGTTATCAAATTAAAATGAATACTAGTGATACTCTTATTATTGAGGGGATAGAGGTTGCTTCGGATGTCTCAATATTTTTGCCAGAAAATTGGTATATGGTTGGTTATTTACATAAAGAGCCAGCTAATACTATTGATATGCTGTTGCCGATTATTGAAGATTTAGTAATTATTAAGAATTATGTTGGGGACGTTTATTGGCCAGAAATTGGTGTTAATAGTATTGGCGCCATGAATCCTGGTTGGGGATACCAAATAAAGATGAATTCACCTCGTTCTTTTAGTTATCCGGATATTGAGAGCGGTCGACTGGCGGGGGGTGAGGAGTATTTTAATTCCACATATTTTGAGAAACCAAAAAACACGGGTAATAATATGACACTAGGTATTCTGGAGGATGCTTGGTTAACTTTGCCAGAGGAGGGGGACGAAATAGTTGTTTATGATCAAAGGGGCAATGTAGTTGGGAATAATAAATATCGTGCTGAAGGTTCTTTTGTAACAATTTGGGGAAATGACCAGAGCAGTTCAGAAAAAGATGGTTTATATATTGGAGAAAATTTCCACATTAAATTATTCAGAAAAAATGGAGATATTATAGAAGACATTATTGTTCATTCTTGGAAGCAAGGAGGGTGTACGTATAGCATAAATGGAATCAGTGTTGCAGAAAGAGTGTCTTACAATTTAATTAAAGCAAAACAATTAATCAAGGTGGTAGATGTGATAGGTAGAGATGTTAATAATGCCGCGGGGAAATCACCAATCCTTTATATTTATGATGATGGTAGTGTAGAAAAGAGATATGTAATTAGATAGGTTTGCTTGACGAGATAATTGAAAAAAATAAAAATAAACACAGTGATTATTTTATGTGATTTTTCTCTGGTCTTAACAGAAGAACAATTCTCCCCTCCCCCTTTTTAATTAATATATATACTACAACCAGCTGAAATAAAATTGAAGTTGTGATTTAATCCTGACCCAAATGAATAGTCAAATTGGATGTTTTTTTTGTATAAATAAGTGAACCCCATATTAATGTTTGATGTGTGCGTGTTAGCACCACTAACTTCTCCATAGGGCTCTATATAGAGACTAAAAGCATCAATTATTCCCTTGCCTAAAACAACAGAATATGTTAGGTGTCCTTCACCGTCCTCAAAACAACTATACCCAATATTATACCCTAAATTGAAACTTGAATTTAATTCGTGTGAAATACACAGCTTATTTATAAGCCCAACAGGTGATTTGTGCGCTGCAGAGGCGGATGGAATAACGGCATGTGATAAAAATGCGATAGCAGTCTGACTATTGTCTTTTTGAAACAATTGAAGTTTGGCTCCAAGCTCAATATTGTTAAAGCCGAGATTCGGACGGAGCTTAGGAGAGTATTCGATTTGATTAAACACACGAATTTCCAAATTAGGTAATAAACCCAAACGAAACAATGTGCTTGGTAATTGTAATGTGTTTGATAGGTCAGAGTTGTTAATTGTAAATCCAGTCTCTATTTGTATGCCTCCAGCATTAATTACTGAGGCACTTTCAGATTGGTCAGGTCGGTCTGTAATAATAGCATCTTGCCCCACCAGAAGGCTTGAAAACATTAATAGGATTATAGTGTGTTTCATATTTTTAATATTCATAGAATCCGAAAATACTATAATTAATTCAACCAAAATGGTTATTAAGATAAAAACACATCCTAATACAATCATAAAGCAGTATATTTGAGAGAATATCATATTTTTGTAAATTGAAACAAAAAGAGTGTTTTACATGAGGCGGTTTTTATTTTTAGTATTATTTGTGTTTCCAGTAATTGTGTTTTGTCAATGTTTAGGAGGTGATTGTGTTGGGGGGGCAGGAGCATTTAAGTTTAAAAATGGCACATATGAGGGCGGGTTTCTTGAAAGCAAACCACATGGAGAGGGTGTTTTTTCAACCAAAAGAGGACACTCTTATTCTGGCTCTTGGAATTTGGGCTTAAAATCGGGAAATGGAAAAGAAGTCATAAAAAAAAGATTAGTTTATGAAGGAGATTTTTTGAATAATTTAAAAAATGGAGAAGGTAGAGCTCTTTTTTCAGACAATAAGTACATGAAAAACATAGTGTATAGCGGGGAATGGACGAATGGTGTGCCATGTGGCTTGGGTGAAATGACATATCATAGAGAAGTGAGAGTCAATAGGCAAAAAATAGTTGAAAAACATGTTTTGGGTGGCAGCTTTGTTAATGGAGTTTATCAGGGCCGCTTAACTGGCCCATATCAAGATGAGTTATCTTGGGCGCCATTTATTTTAGAGATGACAGATTTTCAGAAACATGGTGATATAAATAGTAAAGAGAGAAAACGCCAGAAGAATCCTGCGAAAATAGAGGCGAGTATCGCTCTCACATGTGAGTGTATAGGAAACACCCTATTGTTTGACGCGGGGGCTATTTTTCGAAAAGAACAGTCTAGCTGGTCCACAAAAGATGTTCCGGTAAAAACAAAACCAGAAGTTTTGAACACAATGCAGCGGGAATTTGATATTGTTGAGTGGCACGCCACTAGTCTTGAAAATAAACTAAATAAAGAAAAGCTAACATGTCAAGCGTCATCATTGGATGTTGTTTGGTTGGAGTGGGGGTTTGCAAGCAAGGAGTGTGAGCGGGTTCAAAAAGAGTATTCGGCAGAAACCAGTTGGCTGCCGCTAAAGGGGAAGCCAAAAAACACAAAAGTGCAGCTTAAGTGGGACAGAAAAATTGCGAAAAAACTAAAAACAACACAAAAAGCAAGTGACAAGTTAATATCTAAAATTAGAAAGAAATTAAAATCCCCGGATGTGGGTTGTGTAGAAATAGACATGGATGTTAATATATCTCCAATTTATCCAGAGTTGATAGTCAAGGATGAAAACTTGAAAGCCAAAGAACCCAAAGAAAAAAAATCTTTTGTTCCCACATTTCCTAGGAGAAGCCATTTAGAATAGCAATTGCAAATAGATATTTTCCATTTTTATGATTAAATTTGTCGATTGAAGACTAACATGTTATTTATATGAAAAAATTTATAGTGTTTATGTTATTTTTGTGGCCTATTTTGGTGGCGTCACAGATACAAATAAATGAAATATTTGCTGATAATGGAGACTGCTGCCTTGATGATTCTCTAGAGACGGAGGATTTTTTAGAATTAATTAATGTAGGAGATTTTCCGATAGATATTGCTGGTTATTATTTTGGTGATCAAGATGGCGGGAGCGTAATTCCTTCCGGTTATCCCGAAACAACAACGATAAGTAGTGGGCAGGTTTTATTGCTTTGGTTTGACAATGACCCAGAGCAGGGGCCGCTACACATAGATGCTAAATTAAATAATAATGGGGAGACTATTTTAGCCATAGACTTGGCGGGAGATACAATTATAGATGTTTCATATGGGCCCCAGTCTGAAGATGTTTCTTTTGCGGCATTGCCGGATGGCGAGCCATATGATACTAACTGGAGTCTTACTATGTGTCCTACTCCTGGGGAATTCAACACACCCTGCCCCCTTGTGCAGGGCTGCACCTCAATTAATGCCACCAATTATAGTTTGAGTGCAACCATTGAAGATGGTTCATGTGTCTTTGGATTTGTTGAGGGAGTTGTTATTAATGAGTATTCTGCCGCAAATTGTGATAACGATGGTGGTAGCTGCGGGAATTATGATGACTGGATAGAGATATATAATAATTCGGCAAACCCAATAGATTTAAATGGCTACTATGTGAGTGATCGACTTAGTGATATAACGAAATGGCAGTTTACAAGCCCGTTGGTTTTGGACCCTGGTGAACATGCGATAATTTACGCCTCCGGACTGGATCCAGACTTTCAGGTGTCAAATAACACAACTAGCTTTAAGTTAACACAAACAAAATCAACGGAGTATGTTGTAATTAGTTCACCTGAGGGGGTTGTCTTGGATTATAAAAAAATAACCAAACATCAGCTAAATCACTCTGTTGGCCGAGCCACGGATGGGGCGTCTGATTGGTCTGTTTTTACCAACCAAAACCCGGGAGAACCAAATCAAAATGAAACAGCATATTTAGAGTATGCTCCAACTCCATCTTTTAATCTTGACGCAGGCCCTTACTCCGACGACATTGACCTAGCAATTGAATGTGACGCGTATGAGGTTGAAATTTATTATACTCTTGATGGGTCTGCCCCCACAAATAACTCAATATTATATGCTAGCATTGATGCTATGGGAAACACAATATATGCTAACGATGAGTGGATTTCAATTTCAGAAACAACCGTGATTCGAGCAATTGCATATACATCCAATCCAGCTCTCTTAACGAGCTTTATTGAAACAAACACCTATTTTATTAATGACTTTCACACGACAATGGTGATTTCAGTTTCGGGAGAAGATGTTGACAATCTGCTTAACGGAAATGGGTGGATGAGGCCTGTTGGTTCATTTGAGGTTTTTGATCAGGCGGGAATTTTAATTGATGAGGCTGTTGGCGAGTTTAATGAGCATGGGAATGATTCCTGGGCCTATGGCCAGCGTGGGTTTGATTATATTACTAGAGATCAGTATGGATATAATTATGCAATAAGAGATGAATTATTTACAACGAAAGATAGGGGCTCATTTCAAAGGTTAATTTTAAAAGCAGCAGCCAATGATAACTATACTGATGCTCCAGGTTCTCCCGCACATATAAGGGACTCATATCTACACTCCTTATCTCAAATAGGTGATTTGCGAATGGATGAAAGATCACATGAGTCTTGTGTGTTATATGTTAATGGTGAATACTGGGGTGTGTATGATGTTCGGGAAAAAGTGGATGATTTGGATTTTTTGGATTATTATTATGATCAACCAGACGGGTATGTTGATTTTTTAAAAACATGGGGGAACACATGGGTTGAGTTTGGTGACAATACCACTGTCAATGAGTGGGATGATCTTGTTGACTTTATTACGCAAAATGACATGTCTGATCAAGCAAACTATGATTATGTTAAAAGTGTATATAACACAGGTAGCTTAATAGATTATTTTATACTAAATTCTTATGCTGTGTGTATGGATTGGTTAAACTGGAACACGGGGTGGTGGAGAGGAAATCATCCGGATGGCGACAAGAAAAAGTGGCGCTATATTTTATGGGATTTAGATGCGTCATTTGGACATTATATAAATTATACAGGAATTCCAGACACCGGACCAGAGGCGGACCCGTGTGACCCTGAGGGTTTAGGGGACCCCGGTGGTCAGGGTCATGTTCCAATACTAAATGCATTGTTTGATAATGAAGATTTTACAGCAGATTATATAAATAGATATGCTGATTTGTCAAACACTATTTTTAGTTGTGACTTTATGATTGGTCACCTTGATAGCTTAATTGGTGTTATTGCTCCAGAAATGCCAAGACAAGTTGAGCGTTGGGGTGGCACTGTCTCAGGCTGGGAGGACAACGTACAAGAGCTTAGAGATTTTATTTTAGATAGATGTTCAGATGAGTTTGTTGAAGGAATGGAGGACTGTTATGATGTTCAAGCAATGGATGTTACTGTGATTATAGAGGGAGGCGGAGAGGTGGAGATTAATTCTATAGATCTTGCGCCTCAAGATTCCCCGTGGACGGGAATATATTATTCTGGCCTACCAATTCAGCTTTCCGCAAATGGATTTGGTAATGGGGCGTTTACTTTTTATTGGGAGGTTCTTGAGGGTGACCTTGTTTTAGAGGACCCTACAAACCCAGATATTATATTTGATTTAAGTAGCCCACTGGTTATTGTGGCTAATTTTGATGCTTGTGTTTCTGTGCCAACGGACCAAATTATTGGAGAGCTGGTGGTTGAGGAGGGGTCAATATGGCAGTATACCTTTCCGTCAGAATTCACCAATAATTCTGAATGGAGTGTAGATGGTGGCGAGATACTCTTTACGTCTTCAACAGAAAACACAATTGCTGTTCAGTGGAATTTTGGAACAGGTTTGGGGCAAATAGTCCTAAGTCAATATGTTAATGAGGAGATCCTAGAGTGCTTGTTTGTTGATGTTGAAATTATTGAGGCTCAAAATAGTGTGCGATTTGATTGTGTCGGCGGCGATTGCTTACAGGCGATGGGGGGCGAGTATTCTACACTTGAAGATTGTTTGACTTTGTGTGAAGATAACACTTGGCTTGCAGATATTCAGTCGGGGGGTGTTGTAATATTCCCAAATCCAGCTCAAGACAATCTCAGTGTGGTGTTTAGGGATATATATGTAGATAGTTTTGAGCTGTTTGACACAAGAGGGGCACAAATTTATACTTGTCATGATTGTGGTGGGTATTATGCTCAAGAAGTGACACAGATTCCCATATCAAACTTGTCGCCCGGATTATATTTGCTTTTTGTTCGAACACCAGCGGGGCCTGTAATTCAGACGTTTTCTAAAAAATAAAAAAACATAAACGACTAATAGTCAGTGTGTTGCGCCCCGTGTTCCACGTGGAACAATCTGGGGATGGTTGCGTTATCTTCCCATATAAACAAGCAGAACGCTGATGTCGGATGGTGAAACACCCGATATTCTGGATGCCTGGCCAATTGTTGTGGGTGAAATTTTTGTTAATTTTTCGCGACCTTCACTTGAAATGGATTTAATTTTTTTATAATTAAATTTGTCGGGAATAATAATGTCTTCTAGTCGATTAAATTTCTCAACGCTTTCTTTTTCTTTTTGGATATATCCCGCGTATTTTAATGAAATTTCTACCTGCTCAATTGCCTCTTTGTCAATTGGATTATTATTAAAAAACTCGCGCAAGACAATTGAGTTCTTAACATGCTTAAAGGATAGGTTGGGTCTGGCTAGAATTTTAGATATTCTTGTGTTTCTTTGTATTATGCTCTCTCCCATTTTTTCTAGCTGAGGGTTAATTTCTTTTGGTGAAATGTTTTTTTTCTCAATTAGGTGGGACAGAGAGTTGATGTATTCTAGTTTAGAATTTAGCCTGCTTAATCGATCGTTTTTAGCCAGTCCAATTTTTTGACCAATTGGGGTTAGTCGAATATCGGCATTGTCCTGCCGCAAAAGAATTCGGTATTCTGCTCTGGAGGTGAACATTCGGTATGGTTCGTCGGTGCCCTTTGTGACAAGGTCGTCAATTAACACCCCAATATAACCCTCATTTCTTTTTACCACAAATGGGTCCAGGTTGTCGATTTTTCGACTCGCGTTAATGCCGGCCACAAGCCCTTGGCATGCAGCTTCTTCATATCCTGTTGTTCCATTAATTTGTCCAGCAAAAAACAGATTTTTAACTAGTTTTGTTTCTAAAGAGTGGGTGAGTTGAGTGGGCGGGAAATAGTCGTATTCTATTGCATATCCGGGTCGAAATAGTTTAATTTTTTCAAAACCTTTGATTTTTTTTAAAGCATTGTGTTGAATATCTTCGGGAAGTGATGTTGAAAAACCGTTAATATATATTTCACATGTTCTTAACCCCTCTGGTTCCACAAATACTTGGTGTTGGTTCTTGTCTTTGAACCTAGATATTTTATCTTCTATAGATGGGCAGTATCTTGGTCCAGTTCCTGTAATTGAGCCGTCAAACAGTGGCGAATTCGCAAAACTATCTTCTAAAATTTTATGTACAGCTGGGTTTGTGTATGCAATGTGACAAGGGGTTTGTTTTTTTAAAGTGCTCGCTGTTAAAAAACCAAATTTTTCGGGATTAGTATCTCCATGATCTTTTTCTAGGGCACTAAAATTTATGGTTCGTCCATCTACCCTTGGTGGTGTTCCTGTTTTCATTCTCCCTGTTATAAAGCCGACGCCTTTTAGGGCATCAGAAATGCCGTATGCTGCGGCTTCTCCAGATCGACCACCTTTGAACTTTTTGTCTCCAACATGGATTTTTCCATTTAAAAAAGTCCCGTTAGTTAAAATTACGCATTTGGCTCCAATTTTTACTCCAAGAGCAGTTAATACTCCAGTAATTTTATTTTTATTGATTATTAGGTCTATAACCATGTCTTGCCAAAAATCGATATTTTCAAGGCCTTCCAGTTTAAGTCGCCATTCTTCTGCAAATTTCATCCTATCGTTTTGTGCTCTAGGGCTCCACATGGCGGGGCCTTTAGATTTGTTCAGCATTTTAAACTGAATCATTGTTTTGTCTGTTATTTCAGCAGAATATCCACCTAGAGCATCGATTTCTCTTATTATTTGCCCCTTTGCAATACCCCCCATGGCGGGGTTGCATGACATTTGGCCAATTGTTTGCATATTCATGGTGATTAGGAGCACCCGCTTATTAAGATTAGCGGCCGCCGCCGCCGCCTCACAGCCCGAATGGCCGCCTCCAACCACAATTATATCATAAGTCTTTTTAAACATACTTTATTTAGCCTCTATGTAAATATTTTCTTTCGCTAGCATAATAACCCTATCTTTTTTTGTTGAGTCCTTAAAACCAATTAGGTGGAGCGCGCCATGAACCATTACTCTTTTTAATTCTTTCATAAAGATAGTATTATATGTTCGTTTGTTTTCACGCACACGATCAATACTTACAAATATATCTCCCGAAACCAATTTTTTTGCGTGACTTTCCTCCATAAATTTAGGTTTATGATGCTCAAAAGATATAACATCGGTCAAATAAGCTTTGTTTAAATATTTTTTGTTCATCTTTTGGAGATATTGGTCAGAACAATATATGAAGTTTAAAACATCAATAGTGTAACCCTCTTGTTGTAGGCAGTCTTTTATCCAGCGTTTGGCAGGCAGAAGGTGTCTTTTAATTGTGATATCTTCAAAAAAATAATTTATTTCCGGATTCATGGTCATTTATTGAATGGTTAAATTAAAATAACGATTTACTTTATCTTTATAATAATCTTTTAGAGAAGGTGGAGTTGTTTTTAGCATTTCGGTTTCTTTTAGTTTTTCTTGCTCATATTTTTCATATGCATCTTGAATGATTTTTTGATATTCTGTCATAGAAGTTTTAGACTCTCTTTTATTATCTTCACCCTGCTCCCTTAATGCTTCATCAAGCTCTAATAGTCGTGTTAAGATTTGTTTTTGCCTTAAAAGAGATTCGGTGTTCAATCTTTGGTTTGCAATGTCCTTTTCTGTTTTTTTCATTTCATCAATAGTTTTTTGAAGCAACTTAAAGTCCTCCTTTTCAGTCATTTGTTCTTTTAGTTCCTCCAGGGAGTGGCGAATTAGCTCTTGTTTTGCTAGCATTTCAACAAGTTGTTGAGAAATTTCATTTTTTTGCATATTATTTTGTTCACCATTTTTTAGTTTTTCTTGTAGCTCTTTGAGGTGATTATTTAATTGCTCTTGCATCTTTTTAAGGTCTCCGGGCTTGGGTTTGCTTTTTCCAGGTTTTTCACATTGTTGGGTGCTTGGTAAACTATTAGCAAGGTCTTTTTGCATGTCCTCTAAAATTTGTGATAAAAGTAGAGCGAGATTATTAGCAGATGTCATAATAAATTGCTGGTCTTGAACAGCTTTTAGGGTTAGGCGTTCTCTAAGATAATCTATTGCAGAGCTAGTTTTTTTATCAATAGAATTAATCTCCCGATTAATTTTTGAAGAAATTTGAGGGACACGCTTACTTAGCGCAAATAAAGAATCTTCTATTACTCTAGAGGCGTCTCGTAGTCTTTGTTGTGTATGCATTAGCTCAACATATTGAGGGTCATCTTTTTCCAGATTACTAAATTCTAATAGTATTCGCTCTTCTTCAATTGAAAAGTAAACCAGATTTTCAAGTATTTGTCGCAGAACCTCCATGTCTTCATAATTTTGATCTTCATCATTCTGTTTTTTCATGTTTGAAAAAAAGTTTGCTAATTCTCCAAGCTTTTGCCCAGTCTCTTTTTGTGTTTTATTTGCTTTTTTCTTGTTGCCTTTTTCAAGATTTGTTTTCCCATTTTCTAATTTTTCGTTTATGTCGCTTTCAGCCTGCTGGGTTTCTTGTATTTTTTTCTTTGTTTCAAGCTTTGTGTTCAGTTCACGTATTTCTTCAATTTCTTTTTGAATATTTTTAAACTCTTTATTATCCCTTTTTTGTGACTCAATCTTTTCGACGGGAGGGGTTTTAGTATCTTGAGAGAGTTCTATTTGGGATTTTTTCAAAGCATTGAGGCGCTCAATTATATTGTCTAATTTTTGTTCAAATTCGAGTTGTTTTAAAATCTCCAAATTTCGATCTAATTCTTTTTCTAAATCTTCGTTTGAAAGTTTTAGTTCTTGAATTTTTTGCTGTAGCTTATCTTTCTGCAGCGCGTCTTTTAATCTTTCCAACTCGCTATATAATTCTTTCATTTCTTCTGGAATAAGTTTTTCAAATAATTCAGCTAAATCTTGCTGTTTTTTTAGTATTTCAGGAGACGGCATGTTTGTCGAGTTAAGCTGGTTAAAATTTTGTAGAGCTTGATTTTTCAACCCCTCAATTTTTCTTTCTAAATTAGATTGTTTGTCGATGATATCTTGTACTTTTTTACGATCTTTCCAGTCAAGAGAATCTTTTTTTATTAGGTCTTTTTCAAAATTTGTTAAGTCTTTTTCCAGGCTCTGGAGCATAGATATTTCTGAACCAATAGTTTCTTTTATGAGCACAGATTGAGCGTCATAAATCTCTTGCGCCTGTTCATATGTGTCGGTGTTTATTGTGATGGTTGAGCTTTCAGTTGCTTTGTACCCATTTGGTGCATCATTATCAAATACTTTGAAATAACATTCAATAGACTCCCCGGGTCGCGTGTTTATGTTTTTATCAACAAGTGGCTGTATAAATGTTTGAGATCGTGTTTTAAAATTAATGGCGATGTTTTTTTGAAAAAAAGTGTCTCTATCTAGTCCGTAAATTCTAGTGAAATGAGTTAGCCCAGAAAAACCATAGTCATCTCTAATCACACCACTAATAACAGTAACCAAACTATCTGTATCAGATTCAGTATTTATGGCGATACTTGGATATGCATCTTTTCTGACCTGTAAGTTATAAAATGTTGTGTCTGAGAATGACACATTTTTATTAGCTAGTGAGATACTATATTCAGAATTCTTTTTAATTATTATACTTTTTTTAAAATAATTATCATTCTTGCTTGCTGTTAAGGTCGTGGTCTTATCATTAATCTTAAACTTAAGGCTATCGGCATTACTGGTTTGCATTTCCCAAACTAGCGTTGAGCCCTCAGGGACCTGTATTGAGCCGCGGTTTAGGTGTGTGTTACTTGCTAGTTCTGTATGTTTTGGTGGCACAATGGTGATTTTCATCATCTCCATTTGTGGCCGATTTAACATAGAAATTAAGTGTGCTGGTGAGTACTCATCATTTGCTGAAAAATAAAAACTTATATTTTCTCGAATGTTTTTAAATGTATATGAATGCTGTTCTCTTGATAGAGGGGTCATTTTTTTCACATCACCGCCATAATTAATATACACGTTCTTGGGCAGTTCTTCTCCTGTGGTTTTTACAAATATAGTTAAGTCACTATTCTCTATAGCAAATAAAGAGTCGGCCGTTAAGTTAAAATAAAATGGAGCCGGCTTAACAAATGGGGTGTTATAATTAATAATTCTAAAAGCACTTTCAGATATTATATTTTTATTACCAGACATAAAGACAACTAAAACCAATAAGCAGGGAATTAATAGATATTTGCTTTGATTTATGGTTAGGGGCCAGTCAATTGCCTTATTAAAAGGGGTAAACTCTATTTTTTTAATTTTTTGATTAATACTTGCCTCTATTAAGTCCTCGCTACCCTGATCAATTTGTTTTAATTCTAATATGTTAGTTAGTTTATCAGAAACTTCCTTAAAGTGCTTGCCAATTATTGTGGCGGCGTCCTTGTGGCTGATTGTTGTTGTCATGCGAAACATTTTAATAGCAGGAATTATTACAAGCCGTATTAAGATTACTGCATTGACAATACAGTAGGCCCAAAATAAAAAACTTCGGATGGTGCTATTAAAAAAATTAAAATGCTCGATAATTGTGAAGAGAATTAGCATAGACAACATACCCGTTAAAGAATAAATAAATCCTCGAATAATTAGGTTTTTATAATATTCCCGAATGAAAATGTTAAGCTTTCTAATAAGGATGTCGTAACTTTTTTGCATTCAGCAAAAATAATAATAAACAAAATCAGAGATACTATGATTTATTTATATTTGCGATCATATTACATATGAATACACAAAAAAACACAGAAATTAGAGTTCGTTTTGCCCCTAGCCCAACGGGACCACTACACATAGGGGGCGTGCGAACAGCGCTATATAATTTTTTATTTGCCCGCAAAAACGCAGGTAAGTTTATTTTAAGAATTGAAGATACTGACCAAAACAGATTTGTCCCTGGTGCAGAGCAATATATTTTTGAGGCTCTGAATTGGTGTGGCCTAGACCCTGACGAAGGGCCGGGAATTGGCGGTGGCTATGGCCCCTATCGGCAATCAGAAAGGAGTTCAATTTATAAATCTTTTGTACAACAGCTTTTGGATTCCAATCACGCATATTATGCATTTGACACTCCAGAGGAGCTTGATGAAATGAGAGCTAGAATGAAGGCGGCGGGTGTTTCTTCACCCACGTACAACAATATTACTAGGTCGAGTATGAAAAACTCACTTACTTTGCCTAAAGATGAAACGATCGCCCGAATTGCCGCGGGAGAAAAGTATGTTGTCCGAATAAAAATGCCGAGAGATCAGGAAATACGCTTTGAAGATCAAATTAGGGGCTGGGTAAGTGTTAATTCAAATAATATAGATGATAAGGTGATATGTAAATCAGATGGCATGCCAACTTATCATCTGGCTAATATTGTTGATGATTATTCTATGAAAATTTCACATGTTATTAGGGGGGAGGAGTGGCTACCTTCTGCCCCATTACATGTTTATTTGTATCAATGTTTTGGTTGGGAAAATATAATGCCAAAATTTGCTCACTTGCCATTAATTTTAAAGCCTGATGGAAACGGAAAGCTAAGTAAAAGAGATGGGGATAGGCTGGGTTTTCCGGTATTTCCAATAGATTGGCTTGTTGAGGATAGTGGTGAGGTGTTGCCGGGATATAGGGAGCAGGGTTTTAGTAAGGAGGCCTTTATTAATATGCTTGCTTTTTTGGGTTGGAATCCGGGCACAGACCAAGAATTATTTATGTTATCAGAGTTAACATCAGTTTTTTCTCTAGATAGGGTTGGTAAGTCTGGGGCAAAATATGATTTTCCAAAAACAAAATGGTTTAATCAGCAACATCTTAGGCGAATTAACAATGTAGATTTACTGGAAAAAATGTCAAAAATAGAAGAGGATTTATTAGCTAATTTCTCTAAAGAATATCTTCTTGAAATCATAGCTCTCGTTAAAGAGCGTGCTGTTTTCTTGACTGATATTATTGTTGAGGCTGAGCCATTCTTGTCAGACCTGGTCACTTTTGATCAAAAGTTAGTTGACAAAAAATGGGATTTATTGATCGTTCCACATCTTGAAAACATAATGAATAGCATTTGTAAATTAGACGACTTTAGCTCTACTAATATTGAGTTAGCCTTTAATAGCTACTTGAGTAGAGAGGGGGTGTCTATGGGCAAGGTTATGCCGATGTTAAGAATTGCTATTACAGGAAAAATCGCGGGGCCATCTATGTTCGATTCTCTAGTTGTAATTGGAAAAACAAGAGCACAAGAGCGGATTAAGCGAGCGATAAAAATTAATCAAAATGGGTAAAATAAATATAAGAGATATTAATATATATGCCTATCATGGTTGCTTTGAAGAGGAAAGAGCAATAGGGTCAGAATATAAAGTAGATATTTCTATTGAGGGAGATTTTACAGTCGCGGAGAAAAGCGATAAGCTCGAAGACACGATTGATTATGTTGCAGTTTCAGATATTGTTGTGCAAGAAATGCGGGTTCCGTCAAAATTAATTGAGCATGTTGCAGAAAGAATAGTAACACGAATTATTTCAAGTTGGTCTGTGGCCAAATGTGTCAAGCTGATTATTAAAAAAGCCACCCCTCCCATGAATGTTTATGCGGAATCAGTTGAATATGTACTCGAGAGGAGCCAGTAGGCAGTATGTAGATTGTTTTTGTTTGCAAACTTTTTATTATGTTTGCAGTCTCAACATAAGGTCGGATGGCCGAGTGGCTAGGCAGTGGTCTGCAAAACCATCTACACCGGTTCGAATCCGGTTCCGACCTCATATCTATTCGTTTGTTGAGCCTATTGCGCTAATTTTTTTTCCGAAATGAGCCAAA
>MDTG01141857.1_pt1 | contig 20577 bp, 21 predicted proteins | sample 811421 | NCBI WGS metagenome assembly MDTG01 (sample SAMN05326645, study PRJNA326480) | marine metagenome | isolation source: seawater | place: Pacific Ocean: South East | collected 2011
GATTATTGTCTAAGACATCACCAATGAAAAGTTGACTTGAATTTGAAATAGTATTTCTATCAACAACCTCAACATCGCTACCTACGATACCTTTTGATTGAAGTGTCTTACCTGGTGATATTACTATAACGGGAATATCTTTTGCAAATAAATTAGTAAAATTTAGTAACATTGCAATAAGCAAAAAATAATTAATCTTTTTCATAATCGACCTATAAGTTAATTGGAGATAATGTTTCTCCAACATTTGTTAATAATACGCCGATGCTAATTATTATTAGTAGAACTAGACTTTCCCTGGCCATCATTCAACAGCGGACTTTACTGGGAGGCGCTCCGACTTTACGGTTGCAGGTACAGCCAATGAATTTCACACTGATTTCCCTCCATGCATTTCAGTATAATTGACTATTAAAAAAAAATTGACTAGATGTCAATAAACTTATTAGTAATTATTATTTTAAACATTATAAATATTATTAATTAAAGGCTTAAATATCAGAAATCTAAATGAAACTTTCAAAAGAACAAATTAATTTTTACAAAAAATTTGGAATGCTTAAAATAGAAAAATTCATGGATAAAAATGAAGTAAAATTTTTCAAAAATGAAATTACGCGCCTAGCAAAATCTAAAAATACAAAAGTAGCAAAATATTATCAAGAAAATCTATTTGGTACGAAAAATGATCTTTTTAGAATAGAGCATTTCTATGAATTTTCAAAAAAATTTAGAACGCTTATAGATTCAAAAAGAGTAAAAAATGTAATTAATAAACTTGCAGGAAAAAAAAGTATCCTTTTCAAAGAGAAAATTAATATTAAGCCACCCTATTCTAGAGAAGACCGATTACATCAAGATGTCCAAGGGGATTGGCTAAAATATTCAAATAATTTTATAACATTTTTAGTTTCATTAGTAAAAACTGACCAGAAAAATGGTAATTTGATATTTGATGAGTCTGGTAATAATAAAAACAAGATCAGGGGAGGAATGTTTAAAGTTCTAAAAGTTAAAGAATTGAAAAATCCTAAATTTAGAAGTTTACCTTTGAATTTAGGTGATGTTGTTTTTTTTAATGGATACATCCCACATAAATCTAGTAAAAATTCCACAAAAAAAAACAGGGTTCAAATTTATATTACATATTGTGTACCTAAATTTAAAAATATTAGGGATACTTACTTTACAGAAAAATTTCAGAATTGCCCTCCAAATATCTCAAAAAAAATGAGTAAGTTTACCTTTAAGAATTAATCTTTGTCAAAAAATATTTATGAAAACTTGAATCAACTTTTTTCTTATAAAATTAAGTTAAAACTAATCATCAGAAATCTAGACGCAAATAATTAACTTCTAAAGTTCGATTATCTTATCACAGATCTTTAAAGTATTTTTCTTATGTGAAACAATAATTATGGAACATTTAGATTTTAAATTTTTGAGTATTCTCAATATTTTTTCCTCAGTTTCTAGATCTAAAGCGCTTGTAGCTTCATCAAGAATTAATATTTCCGGTTTATTATATAATGCTCTAGCTATACCAATCCTTTGTTTTTGACCCCCAGATAATCTTTGTTCTATATCTCCAAAACTATAATTAATTCCACCATCAAGAGTTTTAACAAAGTCACTTAAATCAGAATTTTTAATTGCATAATCTATTTTTTCACTTTCAATATCTTTTTCTTCATAACCTAAAGCAATATTATTTTTTAGGCTATCATCAAGCAAATATGTATCTTGAAATACAAAACCAATTTTTTTTTGCCATCCCTTAGTTAATAAAACATTACTTTTGTTATTTACAAAAATTTCTCCACTTTTCTTTTCAAGTAAACCTGAGATTATATCCAACAAAGTAGACTTTCCTTTACCTGACTCACCAGAAATTCCTAGAATTTGTCCTCTTTGCATTTCAAAACTTAAATTATTTAACACTATTTTTTTTTCATCATAACTAAAGCATACGTTATTAAATTGTAGAGATCGAAAATCTTCCTCAAAATTTATTATATTTTTTCTTAAACTTTGCTCTCGTTTTTCAATTTTAGAATTAAATTCAGTATTAAAAATTTCTACGCTAGCTTGACCAAATCTGAGCGCTTGTAAGTAAAGAAGAATTCTATTTGTCGCGGGAAGAAGTTTTGTTACAGAAACGAAAAAAAGACCTACATACGAGACCAGGGCCTCAAATTCTGTACCAGTTGAATATAGAACTAATACTATACTTACTATAGTTAAAACTCCTAAAAGTTCTAAAATTCCTCTTGGTAATGATTTTATTATCCCTTGATTTGTTCTAGCTCTTATTTCAAGAAATAAGATTTGGCCGAAGTGTTCAAAGAAATTTTTTTCTATGTTTAAAATTTTAATATTTCTCAGAGCTCTAAAAGATTGGATTACATGTTTATTAATTTTTTTGGATTGTTTAGCTTGTGTTTTGCCAAATCTGAAGTTGTATGATTTAGACACTAGATTTAAGCTACCAGCAGTCAAAAATAAAAAAATTATGGCTAAAATTGAGGCTAATGGTTCTATATAGATCAACAAGAAAGCAAGACCAAAAATTAAAAAAAGATCTGAAAACAGATTAATTATAGAAGATAAATTTTTAGAAACATAATGTACTAACTGAGCATGAACATTTCTTAAGATAGTTGGTATATCCTTTTTTGATATTTCAATCCACTCAGTATCTAGATATTGTTTGTACAATTTTTTTGATAGTCTAATATTAATTGACTCAAGTGTTCTTTGTTGAAAAAAGACATTTAAAAAATAAATTGTAGTTTTTACAATTATCGCTATCAATATTAAAATTAAGATTAATACAGTTGTATTAAGCTCATTATCCAAAATTACAAATTTATTTAGATAAGTAATTTTTCCAAAAATAATTTCATTACCAGGATTGATTAGTTGCTGAATTAGAGGGTAAACTAATGCAGCCATTAAAATATCCATTGATAAAACTATGATGCTTACAAAAATAATAAAAAAAAATTTTTTTTTTTCAGTTCTGTTAAGAAATATTAAATTATTGATAATAAGTTTAAGCATATTTAATGTTTCATAAAATCTCGTTTTAAAAGCCTTAAATTTCTAGGTCTTCCTAAATTTTCAATACTTCCACTTTTAATTCTTACCTCTAAAAATGCTGGACCAGGAATATTTAAAAAATTTTTTAAAACTGATCTACAATGTGATTTTTTGTATATTAATTTGTATCTTTTGAAACCCAATCCTTTTACTATAAGCTTAAAATTAATATGATTTGAATTTGTTGTTTGATTACCAACAGACTCATGGGAATTATTTCTGAACAAAATATGCTTAAATTTTTTTCCAGCAAATTTTGATGTGATTCCCATAGATCCTAAATGCATCAGTAAAGCACCATCACCGTCTAGACAAATATTTTGAGTATTAGAGAAAAGATCAATACCAAGTGTTACTGCAGATGAGTGTCCCATCCCACCTACCATATAGAATGGTTTAACAAATTTACTTTTATTAAAAGTCAAAATATTATCTAACTCTCTGGAAATGTATCCTGTCGAAGAGACTATTTTCGTTCTTACCTTAATTAAATTAATTAATTCTGATAAAAATTCATATCTCTTGATTTCAAAATTATTTGTCTTATTTTTTAATGTGATATTTCTTTTTTGATAAATTATATTTTTTTCAATTAAACAAGCTACAGTTCTATTATTTTTTTTACTAAATTGAATCAGTTTATCGAATTTTTTTAAATTTGATTTTTTTTTTAATAAACAATACTTAATTCCCAATAAATCTAAAATATCTTCTGTTATTTCTCCCTTGGCAATATGTTGTGGCTCATCCTTTGAACCTGGACTTCCTCTCCATCCAATAATTAAAACTGACGGTATCGAATAAACTTTCTTGTGAGATATTGAAATCAAAGGATTAATGGTGTTTCCTAAACCAGAGTTTTGGAGATATACACATGGCAATTTGCCTGTTGATAAATGATACCCGTGAGCCAGAGATATTGCAGTACCTTCATTGTTAACTGAAATATGATTTTCTCTGAAACTTACGGAGAGTTTTTTCAGTACACTATCAGGAACGCCAGTAAAAAAATTAATTTTATTTTTCTTCAAAATTTTAATTATATCATCAGCTAAAATCATTTTTTTTTATATTTATTAATTTTGGTCCAATAAGTAAAAATTTAAGCACTTTAAATTTTGGATATGCTTTTATCAATATATCTCTAAATTTTTCAAGTTCTGGGTAGGTAAAAGGTGGAAATTTTCTGTTATAAACTTGATAATTAATTTTTTGTCTTAAAAGTCTTAACTTATTTTTTAAAATAATTTTAGATAAGTGATTTTCTTTAGATAAATTTCTAGATTTAAAATTTTCCCAGTGAGAGGCAATTTTAAAACTCGCATCATAATTGTTGGAATTAGAAATAATTTTATAACATTCATTTAATTTTTTTTTATTCAATTTAAACTTAATAAATTTTTGTTTTTTTATGAATTCAATTATCTCTTTATCGGACTTCATTATAGTCGAATTTATATTAGGAAGAGTACTATTCCATTTCGATTTAATAGGTTGGTAAGAAATAACAGTTTTTTCTTGTAGTAAAGCATTAAATGCTAAACCAGATCCACTGTGAATGAATATTGTGTTGTCAGAATTATCTTTTGTTAAAAATTTTGTTCCTGTTGTAAGTTTAATATTTTTTTTATTTGGTAAAATCTTTTTCCAATTATCAATATTTTCATTTGGATGTATCCATATATCAACTTCTAATTTTGGAAACTCATTAATAATTTTTTTAAGTAATTTGATATAATTTGTAGTCATAGTAGCTCTAAAAGCAAAATGGTCATAATGATAGTCATCTTTAAATTTATCTTTAATGGTAAATTGATCAGAAAGAAGTAAGCTTCTAGCAAAAACCATATAACTAGAAATTATTACGACTTTTATATTTTTTGATTTTTTTTTTGATACAAAATTATTCGCAATCTTATTATCTAATAAATCAAATCTAGGATTTCCAGTTACGTAAAATTTTTTTTTTATTTTTGGGAAAATTTTGATGTAATTTTTATAGTCAAAGTGGCCCCAACAAAAAACAGTGTCGGTGTAAGAAAGAGACTTTTTAGAATATCTTCGCTTTACAAAATCATTAAAGTTTACTTGTACTATTCCACCCTCTTCATCAAGTGAGGTAATAACACAATTGTTATTTTTGAAATTTTTGAGTTGGGATAATCTTCTTTTATTTGGTGTGATACTCTTAAGTAAAATAATTCCAGGATTTAATTTTTTTTTTTTCTATCAGCTCAAATATTTCGTCATCTCCAAGATAAACATCATTACCGTGTAAAGCTGACTCAGCTCCTGTTAAAAGTCTACTCAAAAATTCTCTATATTTTATTTCTACAGATATATATACGTTCATGAAATAATTAATTAAGAAAATATACTTTAATAAAATTATATTACAATTAAATACTGTGTCTTTTTAAATCTAAAAACCAAACAACAAAATTTAAAAACAAATTTATTTATTATTGTTTTAAAATTTAAAAATTAAAATTATTATTTAAGATATACTATTCTTTTATCTTTAATCATGTTTATGGGTAAATCTCTTTTTTTATGACTTAATAACTTTAGCTTACTTTTATCTTTAATGATTAATAATTTATATTTTGTTTTATTAATTAGATTTAATCCCAAAGTAATTCTTTTATAACCATTATAAACTTTTTTTGTAGCTAAAACAAAACTATCTTTTTTTTTAATTTCTAAACTATTTGGAAAAATAGATGCAACATGTCCATCCTTCCCCATACCAAGCAAAACAAAATCAAATCTGGTATCTTTATTTCCAAAAAACTTAATAATTCTATTATGATACTCTTTCGCTGCTTTTTTTGGAGCAAGCTCGCTCTTGATCCTGAAAACTGTTTTTATATTTGGTAGTTTTGAAATAAGATGATCATATGCTAATCTATAGTTGTTATTTTTATTAAACTTACTCACACATCTTTCATCTATCCAAAAAAAGGTAACTTTTTTCCAATTTATTTTATCTGAATAATTTAAAACTAATTCATCAAATACGATTTTGGGTGTTCGTCCACCTGAAAGTAAAAAAGTGAAACTTCCTTTTTTTTTAATCGTCTTGTTTGCTTGCAATTTTATAGTTTCACAAATGGTTTTGATGAAATCTTTTTTAAAAGACTTTTTTATAATTTTATCCATAATTATATTATTGATTACTAAAAAATTTATTGAATATCTTAATTTTTTTTTTATTGAACTAAATAAAAAAATAATCTAAAGATTATTTTCAAATTATTTAGATGTAGATCACTAATTATGAAAATTATTGGAATGATTCCAGCACGCCTTGGGAGCAAGAGAGTCGCTAAAAAAAATTTGCGTTTAATAGATGGTAAGCCCTTAATTTCTTATATTTTAGATACTGTAAAAAAATGTAAAATTTTTGATGAAATATATCTAAATTCAGAGTCGTTAATTTTTGAAAATATCGCAATTGAAAATAATGTTAAATTTTATAGGCGACCAGAAAAGTATGCAAGTGATGAGTCTACTAATGATGATTTCGCTCTTGATTTTATGAATAACATTAAAGGAGATATTCTTGTACAAATTCTGCCAACATCACCTTTGATAGGAGTTAAAGAAATAGAGAAGTTTGTAAAAAAAATAACTGATGAAAAAATTGATACCTTGATTTCAGTAGAACATAAGCAGATCGCATGCTTGTATCAAAATAAAGAGTTGAATTTTAATAAATATAAAATAAATCCTCCCTCACAAGTAATGGATCCTGTAAAAGCATATGCTACAGCATTAATGGGTTGGAATTATAATAATTTTAAATCAAATATGAAAAAATATGGTGCAGCTTATCATGGAGGTGATGGTAAAGTTGATTTTTTTGAGTTGAGAGGACTTTCTACAATAGACATTGACCGAGAGGAAGATTTTTTACTTATTGAAGATATTATTTTGTCTCAAAAACAAAAGCTTCCTAAAACAATCCAATATTATGACGAAAAAAAATCTAAAATCAAAAGTATTGAGTCACATGTGGAAAGTATTCTAAAAAAAGACGGTGTTGCTTTTAACGATTTATATGATGCAAATAAAGAGGTAGTAGCTTTAAAAGAAATTATAGAGTCAAACGGGAACAAAAAATCTTGGAGTAAGAGATTAATAGATACTGAAAGTAATTCAATGACAATTATATGTCAGCAACCGGGTGAAGGAAATCGGAGGCATTATCATCCTAATTGGAATGAGTGGTGGTATATTGTGGATGGTGAATGGGAATGGGAAATTGAAGGTGAAACTAAATCAATTCATAAAGGTGATGTAGTATTTATGAGGAAAAACCGAGTTCACAAAATTACTGCAGTCGGCAACAAACCAGCAATAAGAATGGCAGTCAGTCGTGCAGATGTAGATCACGTATATCCTGAAGAAAGAGATAAGTAATAATGATTGTAGTAATCGGGGGCACCTCAGGTATTGGACTTGAGACAGCAATTTATATAAAAAATTTAGGATATAAAGTTGTGGTATGTGGAAGAAAGAAACCTAATAAAAAAAATCTCAAATATCAATTATTAGATGTAAGTAATGAAAGTCATATAAAATCTTTTTTTAGAAAATTAAATGGTCCTTTAAATGGAATAGTTTATGCTGCAGGTATAACTTTAAAAAAAAAACCCATCACAAGTTTTAGCTCTAAATTATTCGATCAGATTATGAAAACAAATGCTACGGGGTTGTTATTATGTTTAAAATATAGCTATAAAAAACTAGCAAAATCAAAAGGTAAAATTGTAGTTGTTAATTCGTTAGCATCACGAATTTCAAGTAAATACTCCGGGGTTGAGTATACGATGAGCAAATCAGCTCTAAGTGGATTAGTGAGACAGCTTGCTATTGACTTTGCAAAAGATAAGGTGCTTATTAACTCTGTATTACCTGGAATGGTTAAGACACCCATGCTCATGAAAAATAACAACAAAACTAAAATTAATAAAATGGCAAGAGAAATTCCTTTAAAACGTATTGGTAATCCACTTGAAGTTTCTAAAGCTATCGCTTTTTTATTACTCAATGATAACACTTACATGACAGGTTGTTCTATTGATATTAATGGTGGTCAATATATAAATGGGTAATTAAAAAAATATTAAATCATAATCTATAAAATTCTTATAGATCATCTCTTAACTGGAAGTACTTTCACATTTACCTCAAAATTAGCTAAATGCTTGATATATGATTTATAATAATTGGATTTAATCAATGCAAGACCAGCAGCTACATCCCAGAGTTTTACATTTTTTTCGATATATACATCAAATCTTCCACAAGCTACATAAGCGAGTGAAAGAGCTGCTGATCCTATAATGCGTATTTTTTTATATCTTCGAATTTGATTAATAAAATTTTCAAGATCTATTTTTTTGTTACTCATACCAATAGGAAAACCAGTGGCCAGGATAAATTGAAACTTTTTTCTTCTACGAAAATTTTCTACTTTTTTTTCATTTATATACAGATCTTTTCCTACATATCTATAAAAGAGCTCTTTTCTATTAAAATCATATATTACTCCAAAAACTGGCTCATTATTCAACCAAAGTGCTATTGACAAACAACAATTAGGATTATCTCGGCTATAATTAAAAGTGCCATCTAAGGGATCAACTATCCAATAAGGCTCGTTTTTAATTAATCTATTTGAAAGTCCAGACTCTTCACTCAAAATTCTGAAATTAGAATATCTTTTAATAAAATTTAAAATTATTTTTTCAGATTTTTTATCGAGTTGTAGTTTAATATCTTTTCCTCTTTGATGCTCTATCTTTTTATAAACCTGTTTACTGAGGAAATTACCAACTTTAAGTGCTACTTTCTTTGCAATTTCAGCCTCTTTTTTAAATTCCATTTATTTTTTTAACCAAAATTTAATATTTTCAATTGCTGCTAATCCCATAGATCTTATTGCTTCTTTTGTGCTTCCGCCTATATGTGGAGTAGTTATCAAATTTGGAATAGATACTAATTCTTTATCATTAGGCGGTTCAATTTCATAAACATCAATAGCTGCAGAGCTGATAATATTTTTTTTTAAAGCCCACTTTAAATCTTCTTGATTAATCAAACCACCTCTTGCAGTATTTATAAGTATTGTGCTGGGCTTCATTAGTTTTAAAGCTTCTTTATTTATGAAATGTTTTAATTTTTTTGTTATTGGGGTATGAATAGTGATTATATCAGCATTTTTAAAAATTTCCCTCTTACTTTTCTTAATTAAATTGTTTTTTTTATAATATTTTTTTTGATTTATAATATCATTAACTATAATTTTGCAACCATACGGTTTTAATAGTTTAATTAAATCCTTTCCGATATTACCTACTCCTATTATTCCGATAACTTTTTCACTTATTTGAGCACCACCATTTTTAATCCACTTACCTTTTTTTAAGTCGTTAGATGATGTGTATATATTTCTGCTTAAACTCAACATGTAGCCTAAAGCTAATTCAGAAACAGACCTTTTATTAACTCCCTGAGTATGTAGTACCTCAACATTGTTTTTTTTACATGCCTCAAAATCGATATTATCTAAACCAACCCCAAATTTAGATATTACTTTTAATTTTGGGACCCTTGATAGAACCTCATTAGTAATTTGGTCAAGTCCTATTATCGCAATATCGCACTTAGATAAAAATTTAATTAATTCGTTTTGTGAAAATCTTTTTTGTAAATTATTTGATACAATTTTCTTAAATCCAATCTCATTTAGTTTATCAACAAGATATTGATCTTTCGAAAAAGCAACTGTCGTTTGACCAACTGTTAATTGACTTGAAATCATATTATTAACTACTTGATTTAAAATTAGAATTTTTATAAATTGTCTCAACGAGCTCTAAAGTCTTGATCGCCTCTTCACTTGAGCCATTTTTAATATTACTCTTACCTAATATTGCATCAATAAATTCATCTATCTCTATTTTCCAAGAATCATCTTTTTCAAATGACATTATATTTTCTTTTGGTTTTCCCATATTATGTTCTTCATCCTCTTTTGGTCTTTTTCCGACAATAAGTTTTTCAGGTGCATAACTACCAGTAGGAGAAATTATACCATCAAGATTTATATATCCATTTTCAAAGCACATCTCGAGTAAAAACTTATGTTTCCATTGAGTTGCAGTTGAATGGAGGGTAGCAATAACTTTTTTATTAGATTGCATTATAACAAAAGCATTATCTTCTGCTTCAATGTTCCAGTGTAAAGTTGACACATAACTGTTAACATTATCAAAATTTTGGCCGGACAAATATCTTATAAGATCAAGCATGTGAATTCCTTGATCTATAAGAATGCCTCCCCCAGAAAGTTCTTTATAATTTCGCCAATTTTTATCATAGTCAATGCTACCAGCTTTACCATAAATTCCCCTTAGCCATAGAATTTTTCCCATTTCACCTGTATCTATTATTTTTTTTGCTTCAATAACTGAGTAGTGATACCTATGGTTAAAACCATATTTTAATACCTTTCCTGATATTTTTTCTACATCAATAACATTTTTTAATTCTTGAGTAGTTTTAGCGGGTGGTTTTTCACAAAATACATGCTTACCAGCTCTAAGAGCTTTAGTTGTATATTCAGCAAGCACGTTATTAAAAGTGCATATAAAAACAGCATCTATATCATAAGATATTAAATCATCAAAAGTTTCACAAAACTTTATTTCTTTATCAATTTTATCAGGTTTTTTTGTATCATGAACAGCAATAATTTTTGTATTTGAATTTTTTTTTAGTTCTTGAAATCTTAATTGTCCAATTTTTCCATAGCCAGAAATTGCTACCTTGATCATCAAGTGCCTTTTTGTGTGAAGTAAGAAAAAATTATATGATTCAAAATCATATGAGCGTCCTCCACTATTCCATACTCACCTTTTTTAGTATTAATATGAAACTTTATATCCGATAGATCTATGAGTTTTCCTCCATCAAACCCTGTTAGACCTATAATTGTGCAGCCTTTTTTTTTTGCATAATCGACTGCTTTAATAATATTTAGAGAATTACCACTACATGAAATTGCTATTACTAAATCATCTGAATTAATCACACCTTCGATTTGTTTATAAAATATATTTTCATATCCAGTATCATTAGCTAGTGCTGTGATGACTGGGCTATTATCAACTAGACTTAATATATTTAGATTTAAAATCTTTCGTCTTTTCAATCCCGAGCCAAGGTCATTAGCAATATGAGATGCTGTTGCAGAACTGCCTCCATTACCTATGACGTATACTTTTGATTTTTTTGTAATTGTATGATTGAGCGCTTCTGTTATATCTTTAACTAAAATAGGATTAATCTCATCTAGAGTCTTTTTTAGTTTTGTTAAATATGAATTTGTAAATTTTTCAATACTATTTTCTTTTGCCATATATTTTTATCATTTCAAAATTATTGCTACTTTATATCTCTTTTTCTCAAATGTGTATCTTCGTTAATATTTTTGGAAGCATTTTTTCCTAAAACTTTTGCAAATTCAGAGGCCTTTATTTGCCCAGATCCAGGTCTTTTTACCCAAATATTATCTAAATTAAATTTTTCCCCTTTTTTAATTTTTTTTAATGTTACAACTGTAGCAAAAGCGAAATTAGATGTTACCTTTTCTTCTTTAATTTTATTTTTTTTTCCTCCTCTTTCTTTGAATAAAACTTCACTACCTTTAATAAGCTCTTTGCATTGATTTATATCCATAGAAGATGAAATATCAGGTCCTTTTCTTTTGTGATTATCAGTGAAATGTTTTTCGATTATTGAGGCACCTTTTGAAAGCGCCCCATAACAAGCAAAATTATTATCTGTATGATCAGACAAGCCTAAAACTGCTCTTGGAAAATTCTTTTTCAGATCATCGAGAGCACCTAATCTAACTAAATGATAAGGTGTTGGATATAGATTTGTAGTATGCAAAAGAGCATATGGGACTTTATATTTCTCTAATATTTTTACACTTGGTTTAACACTTTTAATATCATTCATTCCAGTACTCATAATTATGGGTTTTTTGAAACTTGCAATATATTCTACTAATGGCAAATTATTACATTCTCCAGATCCAATTTTAAAAGCTGGGACTTTCATTTTAACTAATCTGTCTACTGCTTTTCTGCTAAATGGAGTGCTGATAAAAATCATTTTATTTTTTTCGACATATTTTTGAAGTCTTATTTCTTCAGCCTCAGATAAAGCACACTCTTCCATAATTTTATAAATTGATTTGTGAGGAGAATTTCCTGGAAAAACTTTTTTTGCAACAGATGACATTTCATCATCAATAACATGTGTCTGATGTTTAATAATTTCTACTCCTGTTTTTTTTGCTGCATCGATTAATTTAAAAGCTGCTTTTAAAGATCCAGCATGATTGATTCCTATCTCAGCAATTATCAGGGGTTTGTAATTGTAACCAACTTTTCTGTTTTTAATTTTTATAAAATTTTTCATAATTACTTTGCGAGTTTATTAGATGAATATCATATTCAATTAAAGCAATTTTTTGTTCTCATAATTTGATAAACTCAGTTGACTTATATCAACTTTAATAATATTTAATGCTAAAAAAAATAGTGAAAGTAGGAAATAAAATCAAAGCAAACAACGCTTCTTGGACTTTTGATAAAAATGTGCCAAGAACCTTCTCAAAACATATAAAAAACTCAATTCCATTTTATAATGAAGGTCACGAGATATGTGTTCAACTTAGTGACTTTTTTTTAAAAGAAAAATCTAATTGTTATGATCTTGGCTGTTCAACAGGAACATTAATAAATAAACTATCCCAAAGAAACCAAAAACAGATCAATTTTCATGGGATAGACTCAATTAAAAACATGATTATTCAAGCTAAAAAAGAAAATAAAAAAAAAAGCAAATCAAATAAAATCAAATATATTAATAGTGATCTAATGAAGATAAAATTAAAAAAATCTGATTTAATTGTTAGCTATTATACCATACAATTTATTAATCCAAAATTTAGACAAAAACTTTTAGATAAAATTTTTAAATCTCTTAATTGGGGGGGTGGCTTTATTATGTTTGAAAAAATAAGAGCTTCAGATGCTCGGTTTCAAGATATATTTTCTATAACTTATAACGACTTTAAACTAGAAAAAAAATTTTCTCCAGCTGAAATAATTTTTAAAACAAAAAGTCTTAAAGGTGTGTTAGAACCTTTCTCTGACTATGGAAATCTCGGCTTAATAAAAAGAGCGGGTTTTAAAGATGTTATCCCTGTGTTTCAGTGGTTGTGTTTCAAAGGATATCTTTGTATAAAATAAATTTTTATGAACACAAAAGAAGTAAAAAAATATTTAAAGTATCTTAAATTTAAAAAATTTTACAAGCCTTCTTTTAAGCCATGTGAACTATGTGGGAGTAAGAAAACCAAACCTTTACGAAGAAAAATTTCCTGGAATAATAATAAATTTGGTATTTTACCTGTACATTGTTGTACAAATTGTGGTTTTGTTTTTCAGAATCCTAGATTTAATAAAGATTTTTATTTTAATTATTACAAAAAAACTTATAGAGATATAACTCTAAAAACCCAGATACCCCCAAAAATTTATTTAAAAGATCAAAAAAAAAGAGGTGAAAAGCTTTATAAATTTTTAAAACCATTTTTACCAAATAGAGGCTCCATGTTAGATGTTGGTTCATCGGTAGGACTTATGATGAAGCCTTTCTTAAAAAATAAATGGTTGTGCAAGGGTAATGATCCAATAAAAGCTTATGCCGAATGGGGAAAAAATAAGTATAAACTTCCTGTTGAGTGGATGCAATCAGAAGACATGAAATTAAAGAATAATTCTTTGGATTTGATAATAATAATGGGATCAATTGAACATGTCGTTGACTTAAATTTAGTTATGAAAAAATGTGAAAGGGGGATTAAAAAAAATGGAGTATTAGTTTTAGAGTCTCGAGGAGATCCATTGGGTAATACAAAAGGTTTCTTCAATCAAAGTCATCATAGATACTTTTTTGAGAATACTCTTCAATTAATAATGATTAAATACGGGTTTGAACCATTTTTGACCACTAAATACCCAATCACAGGTCCGACAAGGGAGAATACAATATTCTGTCTTGGAAAATATAAGGGTAGAAAAATTAGTAAAAATTTTAAGTTATTAGTATCAGGGGGAAAAAGAGAAACTTTTGAAGATGTTAGATATAAGCTAAATTATCATGATTATCTTGCCAAAACTAATCCTGGTAAACTTTTACTACGATAAATATTTAGTAATAAAAAAGTTAATATATATTGAGAGTTATTCAAATAAAACTTAGATGATATTTAAATTAAATAGTGAAATTGATATAAAAACTGCCGAAAAAAACAGATTAATAAAAAAGATTTCTAATTTTGATAACAAAGTTGTCTTTGTTAATGGATTTGCAGGATCAGGAAAAACAATGCTTTCGCCAATAATTTCCTCAATGGAAAAGGTTGAACATCTTATTTATCCCTACGAAATTCAATGGCTTTCAAGTTTTTATTATAGTTCAAAAATTGATGAGAATTCATACACCGAATTTTTAAGAGCACATGCTGATCTTACAATATACAACTCGATGATGGGAAGAAGTTCAAATTTTAGAATTTCAGATATCTCAAGTGTTTTACAATCAAAAAATAAAATGGAATATATTAAAAGAATTTTTTCAAAAGGAGATGATTATATTTTAAAAAAAATAAAGTCAAAAAGACCTATAATCAATTATACGACAACTGATTTAATTTTTTTTATTAATGAAATTGGAAAAGCTTTTGGAGATAGACTTTTATTTTTAGAGACACTTAGAGACCCAATGTATATGTTTAAACAAGCTAAGATAAAACACGAAAATGTTCATACTAATAATCAAGAAAAAAATTTTTCTTTTTCAACTGCGGAAAATAACAAAGATTCTTTTTTTTTCGATTATTTTTCAAATATTAAAAAATTTAGAGAAATTGATAAGGAAAAATCAAATAAACAAATTGTATCTTTGTTAGAAAGAATTTTTAATTTTTATTTTAATCTAAATTTTGAGGAAATAAAAATGAATAGTGGTAAGCTTATATTTATTCCTTTTGAAAAATTTGTTCTTAAACCTGACGTTTGGATTGATGAGATAATAAAAATTTTAAATATAAAAAAGGATAAATACCTATTTAAAGAATTAAAAAGACAAAGAGTTCCTAGAGAGATTTTAAATGATGGTCTTAAAAGATCTATTTATGAAAAATATGAACAACATCCTGTAAAAAATAAAAATTTATCTACTTCAGCAGCTGATGAAAACTATAGATTAAAAATAGAGTCTGAATTTCAAGAAAATGAAAAAGATTTATTTGAAAGATTAAATAAATTATCCAACCAATATAAAAAATGGATCGAAATATTCGATAAAAAATTTGTTATCGGTTAAAATTAATGGAAAAAAAGTATTATCTAAAAATTGTTTTTTTTTGTATTAAATAATTATTTAAATTTAAATTTTCTATTATTTGGGTTATTTTTTTTCCAGTATCTTTTTTATAATATGGATTTTTAAATTTCTGTAATTTTCTTTTTAGAGTTTTATCAAAAAGGACTTTTTCAATATTACTAATAATCTCAATTTTATTACATTTTGTATCAAATACGTTTTTAGGTTTTAATCTTCCATTTTGACGTGAACCTATGTTAATAACTGGACATTTGAAAGCTATAGCTTCTTTGATGCCTGAAGAAGAATTTCCCATGACTATTACACTCATTTTTTTATTTAGATTAAGTAATGAATGGTAAACATGATTTCCCAAAGACTTATGCAAAGAGAAATTCTTATTTGTTTTATTAAATCTTTTAAGTTCATTAATTATATCATGACTTCCAACATCATTATTTGGATAAGAGGCAATTATTTTACAATTATATTCTTTTATTAAATAACTTATAGATTTTAAAATTGTTTGAACTTGTTCTTTAGCTAGTTGAGGTTGTGTAGTTAAAGAGTGATAAGTGAAAATAAACAAAGGTTTTTTTATATCAAAATTAAACTTACTTTTTAGATTATTTAAACTTAGAAATTTGGATTTATTAATAGTATCGTTTATTGGAAGCCCAACATTATAAATTCTCCATTTTTCCTCACCCAAACTAATTAAATTATTATAAGATAAATCGTTTGTAACAAAATGAATATGACTTAGTTTACTTATAGCATGTCTTATGTTGTCATCTAAAGATCCTCCCTCAGTAATATCTCCACCTTCAACATGAAAAGTTGGTATACCTAATTGAGATGATGCAACTGCTGCTGCAAAAGTTTCGAATCTATCAGCATTCACTAAAAAGACATCAGGCTTTAATCTGAATAAACTTTTAGATATTTTCATAATAGCCTGTCCAATTAAATTAGGTGTCTTTAAAATTGAATTATAATTATTGGTTAACTTTATCTTTGCTGCAACTTTAAATTTGTCTTTTTTAATTTGTAAGAATGTTTGTCCAAATTTTTTTTCTAGATGGGATCCAGATACAACAAGCTCACAACTTATTTTTTTACTTTTATTTAATTCATCAACAATTGGCGATTGCAAACCATATTCAGCTCTGTTGCCAGTAAAAACTAATACTTTTTTTTTTCATAGAATTCGAATTAAATAGTATATTCTAAAGATTTATAGTTTGAGTTTTTTTTATTTTGTTCAAACCACTCACAAGTTTTGTAAATTCCTTTATAAAAATTTTTTTTACCAGAAAATTTTGGTTTCCAATTCAAGAGTTTTATAGCTTTTTTATTTGATGAGTAAAGTCTTATTACCTCACTTTTGGAAGGTCTGATTCTTTTTTTGTCAATTTGTATTTTTGGGTATCTTCCATAAAATTTACAAACAATTTTGTAGATATCTTTTATTGATACCTCAAAATTACTTCCAACATTAATTGTTTCTCCATTCAGTTTGTTATTTTTTTTTAAACATTTTATATATGCATCAACTGTATCTTGAACATAATTAAAATCTCTTTTTGTATTGATTGATCCAAGCTTTAAAACTGCAGTTTTTTTTGAAATTTGATTTATAATTGTGGGAATAACTGCCCGTGTGGACTGTCTGGGTCCATATGTATTAAATGGTCTTAAAATAGTAATAGGTAGTTCAAACGAATAGTAATACGACAGACATAAATGATCTGCCGAGGCTTTTGTAGCTGCATAAGGTGACTGGGGATTTACAGGATGTTTTTCGGTCATAGGTATAAATTGAGCAGTACCATAAACTTCACTCGTAGAAGTTTGAATAAATCTTTTAACGTTAGAACTTTTTGCTAATTCTAATAAATTATGCACTCCCAAAATATTAACATCGATATAATTTTTAGAAGCAACATAAGAATAGGGAATACCCACTAATGCAGCTAAATTTATAATATAATCTACTTTATTGATCACTTTTTTATAAGATCCTTTATCTCTAAGATCACCAAAAATAACCTCTACATTTTTCATTAATTTTTTATCAATAGACGATAACCAGCCTAAACTTTTGAAAGAATTATATAAAACAAGCGCTTTTACATTAAAATTTTTTTTAACAAGTGATTCTACTAAGTGAGAACCTATAAAACCTTCAGCGCCTGTTAAAAATACAGTTTCTTTTCTCATATTCTTAATTAACATGCCTATTAGCCAACTTCCAATCTTTTATATCGTTAATATCTATATTTTGTTTTTTATTTTTTATTAAATAAAGATGATTATTTCTATTAATAAAATTTTTATATTTTTTAAGCTCTTTGGGACTTATTAAAAAAAAAGATCCTGAGGGAAAATATAAATTTTTTGATAAAAAGTTTTTTCTTTTTTTTCCTGGCAATTTTTTTGATTTTTTTTGCATTACTGAAATTACTGATTTTTTTTTTCTTTTAAATATTCTGTATGCATTCAACAAGCTCTTCTTTGATCTAAATGGAGAAGTTGGCTGAAGCAAAAAAATACAATTTACTTTTGAATACTTTCTCTCATACCATTTTAATGCGTGTATAACCGTTTTATATGAGGATGTTTTATCTTCAGATAAATTTTTTGGCCTTAACCAAGGTGCTAAAATTTTATTTTTTTTGGCAATGTTCAATATTTCCTCATCATCTGTTGTCATTAATATATCATCAAAAAATTTTAAACTTTTTGCAAAATAGATTGTCCAACTTACCAAAGGTTTGGATCCTAAAATTTTTTTGTTCTTATTCTTGAGTCTTTTGGAGTTTTTTCTAGCAGTAATTATTGCTAATTTAACCATATTTTACTTTTTTTAACTCTTTAATTACACCTACATCTGCCCAAGGTTCATGCAATGGATAAACTATAATTTTTTTATTTAGTCTAATAATTTTTTTGAATAAATCATTTACATCTAATTTCTTTTTTTTTTTGATATTTTTAATAATACTTTTTTTAAAGACGTATATACCACCATTCACATAATTTTTTTGTAACGGTTTTTCTACCATCTCAATTAATCGAGAGCCACTCGTTTTAATAACACCAAACTGATTTTTTGTTTCAAGAATGATTGATGCAACTGTAGCAATTTGTTTATGAGTTTCATGAAAAATTAATAAATCATTAAAATTTAATCTTGTGATTACATCACAATTAACAACAATTAAATTTTTGAATTTTAAATCTTCAAGATAAGCCAAACTTCCTATTGTACCTAGTGGTTTAGACTCCTCGATATATTTAATACTTACTCCCCATTTTTTTCCATCTCTAAAGTAGTTAATTATTTTATGAGCTAAATAATTTACAGAAAATACAAAATTATTGAATCCCTCTTTACGTGCTTTGATAATTAATCTCTCAACCATCGGCTTGCCAGATATTTTTAACATAGGTTTTGGGGTTTTTTTGGTTAAAGGCAAAAGTCTTTTACCTTTGCCTCCTGCCATAATTAAAATTATTGTATCTTTTTTCAAATCAATTTTGGGGTTGTGATAAGCATACATTCCTATAATTTCTTTATTTTTTTTAACAACTGGGATACTTGCAATTTTGTTTTTAATGAATAGGTTTGTAATTTTATTTTTTGAATAGTTGAGTTTAGCGAAGATTGGTTTTTTGTTTATAATATAAATTAAATTATCGTTTTTTGTGTAACCTTTAATAAGGTTTCTTCTGATGTCCCCATTTGTAATTGTTCCAATTAATATTTTTTTTTCATCTACCACCATCGCTATCTTATGCTTATTGTTATTTAGGATTTTAATAGCATCTTTTATTTTAGAATTTTGATTTAGGATATTTTTTTTCCAGGTAAGATTTTTATAAAAACTCATTATGGTTCTATTTTTTTGATTTTTTTATTTGAATTAGTACCTTAAAATTTGTTAAAAGAATATATGAAACTTGGTTTACATAAAATATTTAACAAAATCTCAAGACTTTTTTCTTTGATGATGTTTAATCAAAGAGTACCATTTAGTTATGTGTTATTTAATTTCTTATGTAACACATGTCTTGTAAACAAAAGGGTCGAGGATGAGGAGATGCTTAATTTTCATAAATCTGGTTTTGTAAAACTTAATATAAATTTGAGTAACGAAATCGATGCTTATAAAGACAAATTTTTTTTTAAGGATGAGGAAATTAAAAAAAGACCAAAGAGAGTTAATTTTCATTTAAAGGATACTGACAAAGATAATTTTATTAAGATTATAAAAGATAAACTAAATCCAGTATTAAGAAAATTAGAAAATTATTACAATTGTGATGTGTTTATATCAGATGTTCTGCCATTTAGAATTTATCATGTTGAAGACAGTGGTGTAGATAAAGAATTTTATTCTAATCACTATCACCAAGATGCTTACTTAAAAATATACAACAAAATTCATATTAATTTAATGGACGTAGAAGAGAAAGATGGCCCATTACATATTATCCCAACAAAAAATAGAAAAAAATTTTTTAAATCTTTTAGCTATAAAGACAGGGACAATTATAACATTCATGGTGATCAATCTCTTGTTCACAAAAATATTGGTAAAAAAGGTGAGTGTTGTCTATTTAGCTCTTCAGAAATTATGCACAAAGCTGGGGTTCCAAAAGAATATCGAGATATGATGCAAATCATAATTATAACTTACCCAAAAAAATATTACAAAAACTTATTTTTTATAGAGAATAAAAAAGTCTTTTTTCCGCATAATCAGAGTAATATTAAAAAACTTGCAAAACCAGTGAGTTTTGTAAATGTAATAAAAATTTTCATCACTTTGTTTATGAGAAAAAGAAGTTTTAATAGGTAAGATCTAACATCAATATTATAAAAATAAATTTTTTTCAGTGCATAAATTAAGCCAATTGAGCTATTAGTACTGGTCAGCTACACGCATTGCTGCGCTTACACATCCAGCCTATCAACGTGGTGGTCTACCA
>MDTG01366823.1_pt1 | contig 20577 bp, 20 predicted proteins | sample 811421 | NCBI WGS metagenome assembly MDTG01 (sample SAMN05326645, study PRJNA326480) | marine metagenome | isolation source: seawater | place: Pacific Ocean: South East | collected 2011
ACTGATATACCCCAATTTTGGTAAGGATAAAACCAATTAAAGATAGAAAATAAACATATACAGACGACATAGGCTTTAAAAAAACCAAATAAAAAACCAAAAACTTTATCGATTGAACCAACCCCGGTCCAAGTAACCGCTTTACTTAAAGTTTTTCCAATTAAAATCGTAATAAAAAGTGTAAGAATAAAAATTGCTGCACCTAAACCAATACTGTTAATAAAATCAGATTGTATATATTCACTTACTATAGGTTGTAATCTTGGGAGTAAAATTATCGTAATTACAGCAGACAAAATCCATTTCATGAACGAAATTAGACTTAAAGAAAAACCTTTTAAAAAACACTGAGTCACATTGTAGACAAGAACTATCATAAAAAAAAAATCAAATAAATTAATGTTATCAATAAAATTTTTTAAGAAATCAGTCATTAATCTAATTTATTGATTTCTTTACCAAAAGGTTTGTATGTAAGGATTAATTTTGGCAATAAAGTTAAAACTGAAAGCATCGCTAACAACATAGCTATTCCTGTAAAAACTCCAAAGTAAATAGTAGGAATAAAGTTAGATAGAACTAAGATTGAGAAACCGAACACGATCGTAATAGACGTGTTTAAAATAGCTATTCCTACAGTGCTGTGACATCTATCCAAAGTTTTATTATAATCATTAATTTTTTTAAATTCTTCTTTAAATCTGTAAATATAATGGATACTGTTATCAACTGCTATACCGATTGTAATTGCAGCAATAGTTATAGTCATCATATCAAGAGGAATTTCAAGTAGTCCAATTATTCCAAGAATAAATAAGGCTGCCAAAAAATTTGGAACTACTCCTATTAAAGAAAGCACCATATTTCTAAATAAAACAAAAAACATCAAAAAAATTCCAATCATCACTATACCTAAAGTCAATATTTGAGATTTAAATAAGCTTTGCAACAAATTATTAAATAAAATTAAAACACCTGCTAATTTATACTCATCATTTTTCAATTCTAATTTGGTATTCAGTTCAGAGTTAATCTTATTAATTAAATCATTTCTTCTTAAATCTTTTAAAGAGTCTTTAATTCTTATACTTATTCTAGCTTCATCTTTTTCAACAGATATATAAGGTGTTACAATCTCTTTTTTTATTTCTTCTGGTATTTTGCTATATAATACTGCAATTTCTAAGCTTTGTAATTTTTTGTTATTTAAGTCTTCTGCTACTCTCAAAATAGATCCAAATGATAAAACTTTTCCAACTTCTGGCAATGAGTCCAAGTAATCATGAACCTTTAAAATTCTGTCTATTTTATCTCTTGTAAACCAATATTTTGATTTTTCTTCATTATTCTCTTCCTCCCATTCATCAAATTCATCTTTCTCACTTTTTTTTGATTTTTCGACATTTGAAGGAAACTTAAGAATAATATTTAATGGAGTAGTTCCACCCAGGTCCTCATCAATTTTTTTCATCCCTTTGTAAATTTCAGTTTCTTTATTAAAATAGTTTATAAAACTATTTTCAACTTCAAGCTTAAATATTCCAATAACACTTAATATTATTATTATAAAAGTAGAACTAAAAATTATTATTTTGTTATTTTTTGTAAACGAACCTAGTATTGAAGTTATATATGATTTTTCTGTATCTTTAATACCGATTTCATTCTCTGACGAGAGTAAATTAATTAAAGAAGGTAGTAGTAAAAAAGTGACCAGCAAAGATACAATTAAACCTAGAGTCATCATCCAGCCAAAATCTATAATTGGTTTGATCCCACTAAAAACCAAAGATAAAAAAGCACATATTGTAGTGAGCACAGTATAAAGAATTGGTAACATCATTTTTTTACTTGCTTCAAATACCGCCTCACTTTTTGTAAAATTTGGAAACTCTTTTTTAAGTTGTAAATACCTTACAGTTAGGTGGATATTCATCGCCATATTTAAAATTAGCATTAAGGCAATGAAGTTTGAAGATATTACTGTAACCTTCCAACCTATCAAACCTAATAAGCCTATCATTATAATCACCGAGGTTGCACATCCTAATAATGGCATGAGAACCCACTTTAAATTTTTAAAAATAAACCAAAGAGTAAAAACAATAAAAATAAATACTCCTATACCAAAAACTACTATATCGTTTTTAATAAAACTCATCATATCATCCGCAATCATTGGAATTCCCCCCAGATGAATTTTAGCGTTTTCACCGTATTTATTAATTACATCTCGTATCTCAGTTATGTTTTGATGATTTCTTAGATTATATAAGTTTTTGTAATCCTCATATTCTTTTAAAAATTTTTTATAATTTTTTTTTTCTTCCTTTGATAACCCAGTATCTATTGATTGATAAAAATATTTATCTTTGATCTTGATATATTCTGCTAACCTCTCATCTCTTTTTAAATAAACTACGATACCAGATGTTTTACCATCTTTACTAATCACATAATCTTTATAAATCGGACTGTTAATAATTTCATCAAAACCTCTGTTTTTATCTATCTCCGGATAAGCCAAGGTTTTATAATTTTTAAGTCTTTCCATTAGACCTTCATCAGTACTTTTTAAAAGCGGAACATCAATTATAGTAATTACGCTATCAACCCAAGTTAACTTTTCAATTTTAGATTTTAGCAGTTGAAGATTTAGTATCGTTTCTTTTTCTGTAAAACTTGAAACTGGTGTATATGTTAAAACTAAAAAATCCTTAGAACCGTAAGTCTCATTTACCTCTCTTAAATATTTTAAGTCAGGATCTCCTTCAAGTAATAATGCATCAGAGGATGCATCTAAATTAAAATTTTTAGATTGATATAAAAAATAACATGTTGCGATTAATAAAAAAAGTAGAGTAATTTTAGATAAATCTATAATTATTTTTTTATAAATATAGCTAAACATAGTATAATTTTAGGTATATCTTAATTTTTTTAATACAAAAGAGTAAATAAGCTTAGTTTTTAGTTAAATCTTTAAATTTTGTATAAATCCCTTCAAACTCTACCTTTACAACACCTGTTGGACCATGTCTTTGCTTACCTAATATAATATCAGCTAAACCATTAACATCATTCATCTTTGACTGCCATTCAGCATGCTCTATTGATCCAAGTTTTGGTTGTTTTCTCTCTAAATAGTATTCTTCTCTATAAACAAACATTACAACGTCTGCATCTTGTTCAATTGAACCAGACTCTCTTAAATCTGCAAGTTGCGGCTGTTTATCGTCCCTTTGCTCAACTGCTCTTGAAAGTTGGGATAAAGCTAATATTGGAACAGAAAGTTCTTTTGCTAACGCTTTAAGACCTTGAGTAATTTCTGAAATTTCTTGCACCCGATTTTCATTTTTATTTGAATTGGATCTCATTAATTGAATGTAGTCTACAACTATTAAACTTAATCCAAATAATCTTTTAATTCTTCTTGCTCTATTACTTAGGGTAGAAATTGTAATTGCTGGGGTTTCATCAATATATAGTGGAAGATTATAAATATTTCTTGAAGTTTCGATATATCTATTAATTTCGTCTTCAGTAACTTTACCCCTTCTTATGTCGTCAGATTTTATTCGTGCTTGTTCTGATAATATTCTAGTTGAAAGTTGTTCAGATGACATTTCTAAAGAAAAAAAAGCTACCGAAGATTTTTCCTGTTTTTCTAAAATATTTTGCGCAGCATTATAAGCAATATTTGTTGCTAAAGCAGTCTTTCCCATTGATGGTCGACCAGCTAAAATTACTAAATCTGATTTGTGTAAACCACCTAGTTTTTGGTCTAACTCTGATAATCCTGTTGGAACTCCCACTATTCCTTGATCATTTTGCATGGCTAATGTAGCCATCTCAATAGTTTGATCTAGCGCTTTATTAAATTTCAAAAATGATTGTGAAAAACTTCCTCTTTCGGCAAGTTCATATAAAGACTTTTCGGTGCTTTCTATAATTTTTTCTGCATCTATTTCATTAGAGTTAGCATTAATAGTTTCAGAGTTTAAGTTTTCAGAAATCTGTATCAATTCTCTTCTTAGATACATCTCATGAATAACTTTTGCATAATCCATTGCTTGTTTTCCAGATCCGGAAAATCTTGTTAACTTCACCAAATATTCAGTACCGCCTACTTCATTAAGAATATTTTCTTTTTCAAAAAAATTTTTTAAAGTTATTGGATTTGCAATCATACCCTTACTATTTAAACTTTCTATTACCTCATAAATTTTAATATGAGATGGGTCGTAAAAGATTTTAGGTTTAACAATACCTGATACTTCATCAATAATATCGTTATTAACAAGAATTGAACCTAATAAAGCTTGTTCGGCCTCTAAATTTGAGGGTTGATTATTTTCATCCTTTTTAAGCACAGACTTTATTTCGCTCATTAAATGATAGTATTTAAAAAATTAACTCGATCAAAGATAAAACTTACACACTAAATTCTTTATACTGTGGAAAAGTTAATTAGATGATTTTTTATCTATTTTAAGGTTAATGTGAGCTTTTACTTCCGGATGAAAATTAACTATTACTTGATAATTGCCAATTTTTACTAACTCTTCTTTTAAATTAATTTGTGAGGGAGTTACTTCGGCTCCTGTTTTTTCTTTTATTAGATTTGTAATTTGTTTTGGTTTTATAGAGCCATACAAATCTCCGTTTATTTTACTTTCTTCCTTAAAAATAAAAGTTTTCTTATCAATTAATTTTGAAATTTTTTCAAATTTATTTTTAGCTTCAATATTTTTTTTAACAAATTCTTCTTTTTTTTTATTTACAAATTCTTGATTTTCTTTGTTAAACCTTAAGGCTTTTCCATATTTTAATAAATAATTTCTTCCAAAGCCATTTTTTACACTAACTTTTTCTCCGATTTTTCCTAAATTTAAAATATTTTCTAATAAAATTATTTCCATGTTTAAAGTAATCCTAATACCCTAGCTTTTTTAATTTCTTTTGTAAGTTTCCTTTGTTTATTAAATGAGACAGACGTAATTTTTGATGATAAAATTTTACCATTGTCTGAAAGGTAATTCTTCAATAAGCTTAAATTTTTATAATCAATTACAGGAGCGTTCTTTAATGACAAAGGGCACTTTTTTGAAAATTTTCCTTCATTTTTTTTAAATAAACTAAGTTTATTTAAAGAGTTTGAATTTTTTTTTTGAAATTTTTTATTTTTTCTTTTCATTTACAATTTTCTTTTTATCAAAAAATTTGTTGTTAGTATCTAATTTCTTATATTTAACAGTAAGATGCCTTAATATTGAACCATCAATTTTTATCTTTTTTTCAAGCTCTTTAAGAGTTTCTTTGTTGCCCTCAAATTTAAAATGAATAAAAAAAGCTTTATTATATTTTTTGATTTTTTTAGCTAAATTTTGAAGTCCCCAGTCTTCAATCTGAATAACTTTTCCTGAAGAATTATTTATGATTTCATCGTATTTATCTTTAATACGTTTTAACTCATTTTCAGCTAAATCCTGTTTAGCTACTAAAGTATTTTCATAAAAAGCCATAATATATAATTAAGATTAATTCTTGTTTATAAATGAGGCTTTATACTATAAAGAAGAATTTAAGCAATACAAATAATCATTTAAAAATAAACGTTATTTGAAAAATATGAATGCTTTATTATTTCCAGGACAGGGTTCGCAATCTGTTGGCATGGGTTCTGAATTTTTTAAGGAATTTGAACTAGTTAAAAAAATATTTAGAGAAGCAGATGAAAAACTAAATTTTCCAATATCTAAATTAATTTTAGATGGACCAGAAGATCAATTACAATTAACTAAAAATACTCAACCCGCAATTTTAACGGTAAGTTATTCAATTTTTAAAGTTTTAAAAGAGGAATTTAATTTTAAGTTTGACTCATTTAAATATTTTGCCGGACATTCCTTAGGAGAATATAGTGCTTTAGTTTGCTCTGGGTCACTAAATTTTAATGATGCATTATATTTGTTACACGAAAGAGGGAAGGCAATGCAGGAAGCAGTACCTGTTGGCACCGGTAGCATGATAGCAGTTCTTGGTAAAAAAATAAAAGAGATCGATGATTTATTAATAAATCATAATTCAGAGGAAGGTGTCTGTGAGGTTGCTAATGATAATGCTGTTGGGCAGGTAATTATTAGTGGGGATAAAAAAAAAGTAGATAGTTTTCAAATTTTATTGAAAAAAGAAAAGATTAAATTTATTCCTCTTAAAGTAAGCGCTCCTTTTCACTGTTCGTTAATGCAATCAGCTGCAAAAAAAATGGAAAATAAAATAAATGATATTACTTTTAAAAATCCTTCATTTGAAATTGTTAATAATGTTACCGCAAAACCCGAAACAAACCCTGACGTAATAAAAAAATTGTTAATAGACCAAATTTTCTCTACTGTAAAATGGCGTGAAAGTATAATCAAGATATCTGAGAGTGGGGTTAAAAATTTTCTGGAATTAGGCCCAGGAAAAGTCTTAAGCGGAATGGTCAAAAGAACTATTAAAGAAGCAAATTGCTTTTCAATTAACTCAATTACTGATATTAAAAATTTTACTAATGAATTTAAAAAATAAAAAAGTTTTAATTACCGGCGCTACAGGAGGTATTGGTAATTCCTTAGTTGACAAGTTCAGCAATCTAGGTTCTTTAATTTTAGCAACAGGAACTAATGAAGAAAAACTTAAAAACCTTAAAAATAAATATCCAAATATCCTCATTGAAAAATTTAAACTTGACGAACATGAAAAGATTGAAAAATTTATTGATATTGTAAATGAAAAATTGGATGGTTTAGACATTTTAATAAATAATGCTGGGATAACTTTAGATAATCTATCTATTCGGTTAACAGAAGAAAATTGGAAAAAAGTTTTGGATATTAATTTATCTTCAAGTTTTTTAATGTGTAAATACGCAATTAAAAAAATGCTAAAAAAAAAATATGGAAAAATTATTAATATAACTTCTATTGTTGGTCATACTGGAAACTTAGGTCAAGCAAACTATGCAGCATCAAAAGCAGGTATTGTGGCATTTTCAAAAAGTCTCGCTATTGAGTATGCTAAAAAAAACATCAATATTAATTGTGTCTCTCCTGGGTTTATTAAAACTGAAATGACTGACAAAATAAATGAGGATTTTAAAAAGAGTTTAATAAGCAAAATACCATCTGGCGATTTAGGTACCGGTGAGGATATTTCAAATTGTGTAGCTTTTTTGGCATCAGATATGGCAAGGTACATTAATGGAGAAACCATACATGTTAACGGTGGAATGTATATGGCTTGACAATTCCATTTAATAATCTATTAAGAAATTATATAAAAGTATGAAAGGAATTCATGTCAGAAGAAATTAAAGGAAAAATTAAGAAAATTGTTGCAGATCATTTAGGAATTGAAGAAGAAAAAGTAACCGAAGAGGCAAGCTTTATAGATGACTTAGGAGCAGATAGTTTAGATACTGTTGAGCTGGTTATGGCATTCGAAGAAGAGTTTGGATCAGAAATATCAGATAGTGAAGCTGAAAAAATCCTAACTGTTGGAGATGCAATTAAATTTATTGAGAGTAAATCAAGTTAAAATAAATATAAGTTAAATTTAAATTATATTAATGACTCCTAATGGAGAAAATATAATGGTAATTTTATCTTCTCCATCAGGAGTAGGTAAAACCACTATCACTAAAAAACTTCAACAAAAATATCCTAATATAAAAATATCTATTTCTCATACTACGAGAAAATCAAGATCAAATGAAATTGATGGTGTTGATTATTTTTTTGTTTCAAAAGAAACTTTTAAGGAAATGATCAAAAATAAGGAGTTTTATGAGCATGCTCAAATTTTTGAAAATTATTATGGCACATCTAAAAAAAACGTAGACGAAGCTCTCAAAAGAAATGATATAATTTTTGATATTGATTGGCAGGGAACAAAACAATTAACAAAATTTAAAACTTTAAATTTAATTAAAATTTTTTTAATTACTGATAGCAAAAGCGAGCTAAAGAAAAGATTACTGAAAAGAGATCAAAATACTAAAGAGGAGGTTAATAAAAGATATAATTCATTTAATGAGGATATAAAACACTGGAGAGATTATGATTACATCATTATAAATAAAAATCTTGAAACCTGTTTCAAACAAATTGAGAATATTATACTTAGTCATAAAAATAAAGACATTAATCTTTACTATAAAACTCAGTAATTTTATAAAAAGTTTCCGGGCTAATTTTTTCTGCTCTAAGTTTCAAATTTAATTCAGGAATTGCCTTTAATTTTTTTTTATCAAGCAACATATTAATTTTTTTATTTATCATTTTTCTTCTATTAGAGAAAAGAATATTTGTAATTTTTTCTAAATTTGAAATATCTATTTTTTTATAGATACTGTTTTTTATTGTTTTAAAATGAATTACCATAGAAGTAACCTTAGGTTTCGGAAAAAAACAATTAGCTGAAACAAGAAAAGTATTTATAACATTCAATTTTAGTTTTGTAATTATAGATAATCTTCCATAATCCTTAGAAGGAAATTTTCCAATAATTTTTTCTCCTAATTCTTTTTGAAACATTAAGATTATGTCAGTAATTTTTTTTTCGAGATACTTATACTTAAGAATTTTTATAAGAATTTGTGACGAAATATTATAGGGTAAATTTCCAATAATTATAATCTTATTTTTGACAATTTTATTCAAGTCAACTTTTAATACATCTTCATTAATTACTTTTATTTTTTTCTCTGAATAATATTTTTGAATCAAATATTTTGAGATTTCATAATCTTTTTCAATTAATATAAGAGTTTTAGGTTTTAATTTTATAATTTCATCTGTCATTGCGCCCATACCTGGGCCAATCTCAATTATATTTTTTTTATGTAAGTCTGTGAGACCTAAAATTTTTTTTACAATATTTTTTTCAATTAAAAAGTTTTGTCCAAGTGATTTTTTAAAAAATTTCATTTACCAAATTTATGAATATGCTCAACACATTTAAGTAAACTATTTGGGTTTGAGTCTTTTTTGAGTATTTTATCAATTGCGGTTCCATGATCTGGTGAAACCCTTAAATATTTTAACCCTAACGTTATATTAATACCATTAAATTTAAATAAACTTTTAAAAGGTGTCAAAACCTGATCATGATACATGCCTACTACAACGTCAAAATTTTTATAATCTTCAATAAACATTGTATCTGGTACAATCGGTCCTTTTATAAAAAGTTTCATTCTTTTGAGTTTTTTAATTGCAGGTATAATAACTTTTTGTTCTTCAGAGTTTTTTCTCAATTCAGCATTATGAGGATTGAGACCTAAAATTGCAATTCTAGGTTTTTTTTTGAACGTTTTTAAATACCAATTATTAATAAAAATAGTTTTACCAACGATTAATTTAACATTTAGCTTTTTTGGGACTGATCTAATATCTAAATGTGTTGTTACAGGAGACACTATTAAATCTTCATTTTTAATTATCATAACTTCAGAATTTTTTTTGATATTACATTTAGATGCTAAAAATTCTGTAACTCCAATATTTTTTTTAACAAGAAGTCTTTTGTCTATAGGACAATTTATTATTCCAGAAACCTTTTTTTTTAAGGCTAAAGTATGTGCTAATTTCAATGAATTTAATATAAATTTTGAAGACTCAGTTTTTGAAACATTAAATGGATCATTAAAGTTAAGTTTAAGATCAAAAACTTTAAATTCATCAGTATTATATGATTTTGATATATCTTGGATAGAAGCTAAATTAACTTTGTAATTTAGAAGCTTGTATTGTTCTCTTAGTAACTTTAAATTAGAGATTAGTATAATCTTTTTTTTTATTTTTCTTGGTAATCTTTTAAAACACTTATAAATTATTTCTGAATTAATACTATTAGGATCGCCACTAAGTAAAATTATATTTTTTTTCATTGATATTGAATAAGATAACTATTTTTTAGTTTAGACAAGTGACTTTTAGAAAACAAACTAAACATTTCATTTTGCTTATATTCAATTAATTTTTTCTTTAATTTATCTTTATTTACTTGATTATTTGTTAGACCTCTTTCCTCATTTATTTTTAAAAACAAAATACTTTCATTTTTAATTAAGGGTTTACTTAATTGGCCAGGTTTTACATTTTTTAAGATTTTTTTAATTTCACTTGATAACGAGTCTAAAGCAATCCACCCTAAATTACCGTTTTGAGAGGCGGAATTAGCTATGCTTAATTTTGCTGCCGAATTTTCAAATCCATTTATTTCAATTTCTTTTAAAGTATTCGCTACCATGTCTTCAACGGAGAGTAAGTCATTTTTGATTATTTCTATTTCTGATAAATTAATTTCTTTGATTCTATTTTGTTTAGATTTTAAGATCTTATCTACTTGATCAATTAAACTATTTTCATCAATTTCTATTTTTTTTGAATATTCTGAATAAATGAATTGTCTCCATTTTAATTCTACTTTCACTTCATCCACAAAAAGATCAAAGTCTAAATTATATTTTTTAAATTCCTCTTTTAATTCTTCAGTATTTTTTTTACTCAAATTTATAATATAAGAATTTAACCTTTCTTCATTTATTTCAAAATTAAATTTATCCAACTCAATTTCTTTTAATCTTAAATCGATTAAATTATTTAACACTTGTTTTTTTATATTATTAATATTTGATTGATTAATTTCTCTTTCTTTAAAAATAAGAGACCTTAAAATCTTATTCTTTACCTCAAAACTTGTTACTATTTTTGTGTCTATTTTTACTATTATAGAGTTTTCAATATTTGATGCTAAATTTTCAAATAATAAAATATTTAAAAAAAGAATATATAGAATTATAAGCTTTTTTTTCATTGATTAAATTTTGGACTGTCAATACTGCCGAATGGACTTAAGGTAATTTTAAACATTAAGGAGTCTTCTGGTTCTAATTCGGAGTCATTATAAAATTCTCTACGATATACAAGACCAGCTTTTAAGCAATCATTCATATATTCGTAACTTAAATTATAAAAATCAGATGAATCTGTTACTAAATTTCTTTTTGTATTAAATGTTAAAACCCCTTTGTCTTTATTTAAAACAGTCAATTCAGTTTTAAAATAATCTTGATCTCCAATGTGTTTGCTCTCTTTTAAATAATCAAAATCAATATTTAATGGACCATAATTATAATTAGTACCTATTTCATTGTAATTTATATCATTATAATTCTGGTCAATTGAAAAATTATAATTTATTGAAAAATTTTTTGATAAATTAAATTTACTTTCCCCAACTAAATCTGAAAGTTTCTCATTTAAGCTACTTTTATCAGACATTTTTTTATTCTCTTTTTCATTGATTACTTGAGCCATTGAAAAATCAAATTTAGTAAAATCTTTTTGTTTTATTTTGTAATCAAATCCTACTCCAATATTAGAACCAGTTTCATAATTATTTAAGTTAGAAACTCTGTTCATGCTAAATACATTAGACGGTAATAATCTTTGACCGCTAGTCTCCTGCCTCATACTTCCAGATGCAAATTTGAGAAGTAATTTGGGTTTTAAAGTATGTTTAAAATTATCAGTAAATTTTTCCAAATTAATTTCTGAAAATAAACCAATTGAGCCGAAATATTCGCTTGTAGGATCATCTTTATAAATATCAACATTTTTACTTTCATAATTTATATTTTTTAAATTTGCTAAAAATTTTGTATTAAAAAACTTCCCGAAAATTTTCTCGTTTGAAGTGAAATTAAAATCATTTACTAAAAAATTAGTTAATTTATTTGTATCGTAGACGTGAACTTTGTAATTTGTTTGTAGATCTAAATTTCCAACTTTATCGTTATTGAATAAATTTTTATCTAAAGTAAATTCTGGAAGAATATACTCATACTTATCATTGTAATCATCTTTAAGAGACTCATAAATACTTGTATTAAATCCAAAAAATAAATCATCTCTTTCGTGCGTGAAATTTATGGAATTTTCTAACGTTTCAACATTATAGTCAACAAGATTTGAATCAATTTTATATAATTTTAAATATTTATCATTTGATACATCTTGAATGTTGATTTCAAATGAATTTTTAAAATTATCATTATCATCAAAATTATTTACAAACTTAGCAAATAAATGTGATTTGTTTCCAGCTTTTTTCTTTGAAGTGGTTTTTTTGTAACCATCAGTGTACCCAAAGTCTGCTAGAAAATTTGAACTTTTGAAAGCTTGATTATATTCACCCAAAAATAAAGGGTTTTCTGATCCATAAAATCTACTTGTAAATGTTAAATTTTTATCTGCACCTAAATTAAAAAAATATGGAATCGAAACACCGGTTCCAAGATTTTTAGTATCGTATAAAGAAGGAACTAAAAAACCTGATCTTCTATCTACCGATGGATCTGGGTGCGATAGTCGTGGAAAATAAAATACAGGAACATTATAAACTTTTATTACTGCATTTTTATAATAAATAGTTTTCTTTATGTTATCATGTGTAAGTTTACTTGATTGAATTGACCAAGGTGGACACTTGTCATTTTTTCTAAATTTACAAAAAGTAAATATACTTTTATTAAATTCACTTATATCTTTTTTTATATTTACAGAGTTTGAAAAGATTCTAGGATCATTTTTAGGATTTATTTTAAAGCTCTCTTGATTTAAATAGGCTTTAGAATCTGAGCCTAAAATTTCTTTTTTTTTTGTATCAATAAATATTTGTGAAAAAAGATATTTATTATTATTTACATCTTGGATCTCGATTGACCCACTAGATCTAAATAAGCTATTTTCAACACTATATTCAAAATTTTCTAAAATAATTTTATTACCATCAGAATCTCTCAAGGTTGAATTGCTATTTGACTTTATAATCTTCTTTTTATTATCAATATAAAAGTTTTCACCATTTAAAATATACTTTTCTTCAGTTGTTATATCAGTAATTCCTTTAGTAATAAAAATTTGATCTTTCTCATAATATTCAGCAAACTCAGTTCTTAATTCATTTTTTTTGTTATCAATAAAATTGATATTGTTTTTTATAACTAATAGACCTGTTTTTTTATTGTATTTCACATAATCACTTTTAATCACAGCGTTATTAGTTTTTACTGTAACTTCATTTTTAAAAATTGAGGTAAAACTATCTTTGTCTAGCGAAATATTTTTTGCAGTAATAAATAAATTTTCTGCTAGTACGTTTTTAGAAAATATTAAAAGCAATATTACTAATAAACTATTTTTCATTGATCTGTATCACTCCTATTAGAGAAAAAAAACTTAAAGCAATTATAGGTGTCCAAATGGATAAGATTAAAGGAATTCTATCAGTTTTTCCAAGCGCTAGAGACAAATCTTTAAAATAATAAACCAAAACTATTAACATCAATCCAATAATTATAAATTTAAAATTTTCTGAATTTTTCATTGTATGCAAAGCTAATATTGAGGCTATAGCAGTCATAACAAACAAATAAAATGGCAATGTAATCATAGAATGTAAATTTTCTTTTAAAAATTCCTCGTTGTAACCTTTGTTAATCATTTCTTTGAAATTTATTAATACTTCAATAAAGGATAATGTATCAGAATTATTAAATAAACTACTCAATTGTTCATAATTGTAATTTGAATTTACAAATAATTCTTTATTTCTTTCTATCTCTACAGTACCGTTAATATTATTAATTATTTGAACATCATTTAATTTCCAGTCATTAGTCTGAATATTAGCAAATTTTGAAAATATTTTTTTTTGAAAACTAAATCTATTATCAAACTCAAAAATTTCTAAATCTTTAATAATATATCCATCAAAATTAGATGCTGTTATAATTCTCTCACCTTCACTGAAAGTTTCTTTGATCCAAAGTCCATTTTTATTAAAACTTACCAGATGATCTATATCCCGAGCATAGTTAGATTTAGTTTTTTCATAATATTTAACTAATGATGAGGATAATGGATTTATAAAAAACAATATTATCCAACCTAATAAAAAAGATGAAAAAGCTAAAATGATAAAAATTTTTACATTTGAAAACCCATAAACTTTTAATGTTAATAGTTCTTTATTATTTCTAATCTTAACTAAAAACCATAGGCTAGATATAAAAATTATAAATGGCATCAGTTTTATTATTAAACTTGGAATAATTACACTTGTTAAAAATAATGGAGTGAAAAAACTTGCATTAGAATTTTTGAAGAACTCAATTTCCTCAAATAAATTAAGTATTAATGCAAAGGAATAAGCCGTTATTAAAACAATAAAAAACTTATTAAAGAAATTTTTGATTAAGTAATTTAAAATTATACTTTGCATCTTTTAATCCTTTGTTAGTCTAAACATTATAAACGCATAAATTACCATAAATGTAATCATCGGAAATATAATATAAAAGTTTCTTATTAAATTATTAATTCCTGTATATTTAAGGACTAATTCAGTGAGAACTAATAAAAAAAAACTATAAAAATAAATAGAAACTTTTTTTGACAATGAATTTTTTTTATTAAAAATTAATAAGGAACATAATAATGCAATTATCGGAATATAAAAAGGTAATATTAATCTTCTTATTAATACTGGAATAATTTCTTTTTTTGTTTCTTTATTACAAATTTCAAGATTATTATTTTTTATTAAAAAACAACTTAAAAGTTTTGCAGTCGAAGTTTCTTGTAATTTTGGTAAAATAATTACATTAGTTTTAAGATTTTGTAAGTCAATATTTAATTGTTCGAATTTAATAATTTCAGTTTCGGATTTAGATTTCTTATTAGATATTATTTCACCATTTATTAAAAATAAACCTCTTTTTTCTACCAATCCTTTTTCAGCTATTATAATCGTACTTTTTATATCACTTGTTGAGGATGAAAAATTTTTTAAATTTTTTCCAGTATCGTGTAAGAATATATTTTTAATTTCGTTATTAATTTTTTTTTCAACAAAGAAAGTTAGACCAGAAAAAGAGTCTAGAAATTTTTTAGATCTAATAGTAGGCAAAAAAGAATTAAATTGACTTTGACTAAGCATTTCTCTCGATTTATTTAATGCTAATGGGGTTAAATAAATTGAAAATATAAAATAAATTAACATTACAATTAAAGATGAAAGTAAAAGTAAATTTACAATAACTTTTTTTTTAACACCTGCCGTCCACAATATAACGAATTCACTATTATTTAAGTGTTTAAGAACAAAAATTACCAATGAAATCAAAAAAGCAAGAGGAAAAAATTTAGGCATTATTCCAAATATATTCAATAAAGAATAAGTAAAATAAGTCGATAAAGAGTACCCACTATCAACTATAAGCTCTAAAAAGTTTACAGCTCTTACCGTTATAGCCACTAATGTTAACCCTATTATTATTGTGAAAAAAGTTTTTAATATCTCTATTAAATAATTTTTATAAATTGTGTTTCGAAACATAAAGATTTCACTATAAATAATGCATCCGAATAATAAATTCAATCAATGGTTTAATTTTGACTGTTTTGTATTGAAAAATGGCGTATTTGATCTTATATAAACTCAAATATTTCTTAATTAAATAATAAAAATCGTATGTCTTTAAAAATAAATTATTTGAACACAAAGAATAGTAAACCCGCAGCTAATCTCGTTCTTTTTTCTGATGATAAGTTTAACATTAATTCTTTAAGAAAATATCTTGTTGACACGGAGTATTCGTACATCAAAGATTTATTAAAGAACATTGATTTAAAAAAAAATTTATTTGTTTTTGATATAAATTCAAAGAAAAAAATTTTTTTGATATCTATTAAAAAGGACTTAAAAATTTCTGATATAGAAAGTTTAGGGGCGGAATTCTATGTTTACATAAATAACAAAAAAAATAATGAGTTTACAATTATTTCTGATAGCGCTAAAAGCAAATACGATAATTTTTTAGGCTATTTTCTTCACGGATTAAAATTAAAATCTTACTCTTTTAAAAAGTATAAATCAAAAAAAGATTTAAAGATGATATCAATAAATGTAATTGGAAATAAAAATAAACCATCTTATTTAACTCAATTAAAATTTAAGGCTTTAGAGGAGGGTACTTTTTATTCTAGAGATCTTGTATCAGAACCAGGAAATGTTTTGCATCCAGATGAATACGCAAAAAGGCTGATCTCTCTAAAAAAAGATGGTTTAAAAATAACTATATATAATGAAAAAAAATTAAAAAAGCTCGGTATGCACTCTTTGCTTGGAGTTGGAATGGGAAGTGTAAGAGGATCGTACTTAGTAACAATGGAATGGAACGGATTAAAGAATAAATCTAAACCCTTAGCGTTTGTTGGAAAAGGAGTTACTTTCGACACCGGAGGTTACTCTTTGAAACCTGCAAAATTTATGGAAGACATGACTTATGATATGGCAGGTTCTGCTGCAGTGGTAGGTTTATTAAAAACATTAGCTATCAGAAAAGCCAAAGTTAATGCAGTTGGTGTTGTGGGACTTGTTGAGAATATGGTGAGCGGAGTTGCTCAGAGACCTGGTGATATTGTAAAGTCATATAGCGGCAAAACTATCGAAGTTTTAAATACAGACGCAGAAGGTCGACTTGTGTTAGCGGATGCTTTAACTTACACTGAAAAAAAATTTAAACCAAAATTTATTGTAGATTTAGCAACGTTAACTGGAGCAATTATTGTATCTCTAGGTTCAGAGTACGCTGGTCTATTTTCTAATAATGATAAATTATCAAAAGAAATAATAAATGCAGGCGAAAAAGTTGAAGAGAAACTTTGGAGAATGCCACTACATAAAAATTATGATAAACTCATGAATTCAAAAAATGCAGATGTACAAAATATTAATTATGTTGGTGGAGCTGGCTCAACAACTGCAGCTCAATTTTTGCAAAGATTTATATTAAATAAGACTCCTTGGGCTCACCTTGATATTGCTGGAATGGCTTTTTCAAAATATGGGGGATCTTTAAACTCAGGAGGCGCTACAGGTTTCGGCGTAAGATTATTAAATCAGTTAGTAGAGGATAATTATGAATAATATTGAGCAAACATTGTCAATAATAAAACCAGATGCAGTTGAAAGAAATTTGATTGATGAAATAAAAAACATTTTTACAAAAAATAAGTTGAAAATTAAAGACAGTAAAAAAATTCATATTAATAAAGATGAAGCAGCTGAATTTTACAAAGTTCATCAGTCTAAACCATTTTATAATGATTTATGCACTTACCTTTCATCAGGTCCAATAATTGTGATGATTTTAGAAGGCGAAAATGCAGTTGTTGTAAACAGAAAGTTAATGGGAGCTACTAATCCTAAGGAGGCTGAAGAGAATACAATAAGAAATTTATATGGAATTTCAATTGATAAAAATTCAGTTCACGGTTCTGACTCAGTCGATAATGCAAAGAAAGAGATAGAATTTTTCTTTAAAAATTAAATATATCTAAAAATTTTTATTATCGCTTCAGGATAGGCTTTATATTCAAGAGTCTGAGTTTTTTTTTTTAACGTATTTTCATTGTCATTTAAACTAATTTCAAAAGATTTTTTTGTGATAATATCTCCATCATCCAGTTTATTATTTACGTAATGAACTGTACACCCAGTTTTTTTTTCTTTATTTTTTATCACTCTAGAAAAAGTATTTAATCCTTTAAATTTTGGGAGCAAAGAAGGGTGTATATTGATAATTTTTTTTTTAAATAAATTGATTATTTTGCTGGATAATATTTTCATATAACCTGCCAAACAAATAAATGATATTTTGTGTTTTTTAAGGTTTAATATTATTTTATTTTCGTAGTTTGCAAGGCGGGTATTTATATAAATGTATGGTATCTTATATTTTTTTGCATAATTAATACCATTAGCGTTTTTATTATTTGTAATTACTAGTGCTACATTAATTGGAAAATTTTTGTCCCTCGAATGAGATATAATATTTCTAAGATTTGTCCCTTGTCCTGATATGAAAATACATGTTTTTTTTTTTACCATTTAACAGAATTCATCAGATTAACTTTAGTTTTATTTTTAGAAATATTTCCAATTTCATAAGGTTTAAAATTTTTTGGAAAATAGCGTTTTATTTTTGAAACATTTTTTTTATTTATAATAATACAGAAACCTACTCCACAATTAAAAGTATTTATCATTTCTAAATCAGAAATTTTTTTACTTTTTAACCAACTAAAAATTTTAGGTACTTTAATCTTTCCTAGATCTAAGTTTAGAGTTAAATTTTTTGGTACTGATCTTAATAAGTTTTCAACTAGGCCACCTCCAGTTATATGTGCAGCGGAGTTTATCATACCTTTATTAGTTAATTTAAGAATCTCATTAGTATAAATTTTAGTTGGTTTTAATAATTCCCTTTTTAAATTTTTAGGAATTTTATTTTTATTTAATATTGATCTAACAAGAGAAAAACCATTTGAATGTAATCCATTAGATGGAATAGCCATGATTACATTTCCTGATTTTACATTTTTTTTATCTAATATTTTTTCCTTTGAAACTATACCAACACTGAAACCTGCTAAATCGAATTTATCATTGGAATAAATACCTGGCATTTCAGCAGTTTCTCCGCCTATCAACTTACAATTAGATAATTTACATCCTTTAAAAATACCCTTTAAAATTTTTTTCATTTTTTTAAGATCTATTTTTCCTACCGCAATATAATCTAAAAAAAATAATGGTTTTGCACCTTGAACTATCAAATCATTAACACACATAGCTACTAGATCAATTCCTATGGTATCAAATTTTTTAAATTTATTTGCTATTGCAATTTTTGTGCCAACTCCATCCGTACATGATACTATAATTGGATTTTTAATTTTATAATTGCTTAAATCGAACAAAGAACCAAAACCACCAATTTCACCTTTAAAAGAATTAGATTTCTTTTTTTTGACATTTTTATTTGATACTTGAGATATATAATTAATTAATTTATTCGCTAATGTAATGTTAACACCACTTTTTTTATAACTATTTTCGTCTTTTTTCATTTATAAATTGATATCTAATTTTTTATGAAATTTTTAAAACAAATAATACTTATTTTAATTGTTTTTTTTAAAACTGGAAATCTTTTATCTGACAATAATCTCTTCAGTGTTAATAATATTATGTTAGAAAAAAAGGCTGATACCGCAAGTGAACAGTTGGCAAATCAAGCAATTAAAAAAGCTTTTAATAGATTAGCCGAAAGAGTTCTAATGAAAGAAGATATTCCTAAAGTGATAAACCTTAAATTTTCCAACATTAAAGAGCTAGTTTCATATTATAATATTTCAAAAAACCTTGATGGGAAGAACAATAAGATTATTTTTAATGTAACATTTGATAAAGATAAAATTCACGATCTTTTTTATAAAAAAGAAATATTATATTCAGATATAACTAATAAAGAATTTTTCGTTTTACCAATATTATTAAAAGAAAATGAAATATTCATTTTTTCAAAAAATTATTTTTATGATAATTGGAATAGTATTGAAAAAGAGGAATTAGTTGAATTTTTACTACCTCTAGAAAATATTGAGATTATTCAAAGTGTTAATAAATCTATTAATAGTTTATTAGACATAGAGTTAAATTCACTATTTAAAGAATACGTAGATAAGAATATAGCGATTGTTTTAATTGAAGACAGTAACCGTAAGGAAGAAAATATTTATCTAAAAGCAAGAATAGAAAACAAAGTTATTTTAAAAAATTTTAAATTAAAAAAAAATAATTTCGAAAAAATTCAGTTTAATAAAAAAATAATTTCTAAAATGAAAGATGAGATAATTAATATTGTTAAATCACAAAATTTGATTGATATAAGTACCCCAGCCTTTTTAAATGTAAAATTTAATTTGAAAAAAAAAAATAATTTAGTCCTATTGAACTCTAAAATGAATAATATAGATTTAATCGAGAATATTTTTGTTCAAGAATTTAATAAAGATTATGTTAATTTAAAAATAAAATATTTGGGTAAATTAGAAAAAATAATAAATCAACTTAAAAAAGAAAATATAAGTTTAAAATTAATCAATGACCAGTGGGTTATTAATTCAATGTAAATATGAATCAACTTACTTTTAAATTTCCATTTTCAAAAAAATACTATGAACAAGATTACTTTGTTTCAAGCAATAATTTTTCTGCCTTCAGATTGATTGATGGATGGCCAAATTGGCCAGGTAGATGGCTAAATATTTTTGGAGAGAGTGGATCTGGAAAAACTCATCTTGCAACTATATTAGAAAAAAAAATTAAAAAAATTAAATTGATTAATGCCAAAAATATAAACGAGAAATTAATTGAGGATTTAATTAACCTAGAATGCCTTATAATAGATAATTTTGATAAAAATATAGATGAAAATCTTTTATACTCATTATTAAATCAAGCAAAACAACTTGATAGCTACATATTAATTAATTCCCCAGAGTCAATTGAAACAATCAATTTTAATTTAAAGGACTTAAAGTCAAGAATTAATAGTTTTGTATTTATTGGAATAGAGTTGCCAACTGACGATCTACTAAAAGTGATAATAACTAA
>MDTG01066090.1_pt1 | contig 20576 bp, 16 predicted proteins | sample 811421 | NCBI WGS metagenome assembly MDTG01 (sample SAMN05326645, study PRJNA326480) | marine metagenome | isolation source: seawater | place: Pacific Ocean: South East | collected 2011
GTGTAAGTAGGTTTTTTTCAACTAATTTCCATTCATTTAAGGAATTAATAACACTCACTGAAATTCCGTGTATCTTTTCTAAATCTTCAGAGTTAGCCTCTAAAATTTTATCAATTGAGCCAAAGTTCTGAATTAGCAAATTAGCAGTCCTTTTACCAATAAAGCGAATACCTAGAGCTGTTAGTAGTCTTGATGGGGGTGATTTAATTGATTTTTCAATAGATGTAATTAAGTTTGATGCTTTTTTATCTTCCCACTGAGGTAACTTTATGAGATCTTCATATTTGAGACTGAAAATATCTTCAACTTCTTTAATTAAATCGAATGTTAATAAAGACTCGATAGTTTCTTTACCCATTCCATCTATTTCAAGACCTGTTCTAGAGGCAAAAAATATAATCGATTCTTTTTTAGCAATCTTACAAGAAGTTCCCCCACTACATCGTGGAACTTTCTCATCTTGTATAAAATTAATTTTAAAATCTCCACATGGACAAGTAGAAGGCATATTCCATTTGGTTTGTGATCCATCTCTTCTTTTGTCTAATGAACTAACAACCTCAGGTATAACATCCCCAGCTCTACGAACTACTACATGATCATTAATCCTTAAATCCTTTCTACTTATCTCATCAGGATTATGCAGAGATGCAAAGGATACAAGAGCTCCACCTACATTGACAGGTTCTAAAACAGCAACTGGAGTTATGGCACCTGTTCGACCTGTTTGCAGCTTGATATCTAAAAGCTTTGTTGTTTGCTCCTCTGCTTGAAACTTAAAAGCAACAGCCCAGCGTGGAGACTTTGCAGTAAATCCTAATTCATCTTGTATAGCTGTTGAATTAACTTTCATAACAACTCCGTCTATTTGATAAGCATAATTATTCCGTTTATTTTCAATTTTTTGCAATGTACTTTGGATATCTTTAATGGAATTAGTTAAATACACTGAGTTGGTCTCAAATCCATACTTTTTTAATAGGTTAGTCTGCTCTTCATGTGATGAAAATGCATCCTGATTCGTGTGATCGATTAACTGATAGGCCAATAACCTGATATCTCTTTTAGAAGTAATAGACGAATCTTTTTGTCTTAATGATCCTGCCGCAGCATTCCTTGAATTAATAAAAGCTGAGCCTCCCTCACTTCTGATTTTTGCCATTAATGACTTGTCATCTGTAGTTGGGTTTTTTAAAGATTTAAGACGTTTGAGTAATTCCTCATCCTTTTTTCTTTTTTTATTTAGCGCATTAAAACTTTCTGTTGGCATGTATATTTCGCCTCTGATTTCAATTTCACCCTTAGTAAGTGTGTTTAATCGTAATGGCAAGTTCATGATGGTCTTTACGTTGTGTGTAACATCTTCTCCAATGACTCCATCACCACGTGTAAGCCCTTGCTGAAGAATTCCGTCTTTATAGGTAATAGAAATTGCTAGACCATCTATTTTTGGTTCAAGTGAAATTGGATACAGTTCTTTGTCAGTTATTTTTTTTAGTCTTTCAAACCATTTTGTAATATCATTAATGCCTTCTGCGTTATCTAAACTATACATTCTCTGTCGATGCTCAATTTGGTCAAAAGCATTATCTGGTGTTCCCGTAACTCTCTGGGTGGGTGAATACTCTTTTATCTCACTTGGATGCATAATTTCATATTGCTTTAGTTCATTAAATAATTTATCGTATTCACCATCAGACATGATTGGTTTATTCAGTACATAATATGCATGTTCAGCTTGTGATAGCTCTTCAATAACTTTATCTACATCCTTACCATTCATACCGTTAATGCCTCATTGAGCTTTGAAGTAATTCTTCCTCCGCCAATAAGTTTTGTGCCGGTATATAAAACACCAAACTGACCGGGGGCTACTCCATATGTTGGTTCCAATAGAGTTACTTCTAGAGAATGTTCTGAGAGCATTTTTATCGTACAAGGTAAATCTTCAGAATTATATCTAGTTTGGATTGTGAGGTTATCATTTACTATATCATTCACGAAGGAAACATCTTCAAGATAAAAGCTAGCTGTTAACAAATCTTTCTTATCACCTACAAATACTTTTTTATTTCGTACATCTATTTTTGTAACATATTTTGGAGCACCTTGTCCTCCTGGAATCCCTTTTCGTTGACCAACAGTAAACTCATGAACACCGCTGTGCTGACCCATAGTCGAACCATCACTATTAACAATTTCGCCTGAAGTAGAAATATCAATTCTTTTATCTACAAAATTTCTGTAATTCTTTTTTCCTACAAAACAAATATCTTGACTATCTTTCTTAAATGCAGTTTTTAATCCTAAATCAGCAGCTATTTGCCTTACTTCAGGTTTAGATATCGTTCCAAGTGGGAACATGACGTGTTCAAGTGTCGATGAAGTAAGCATATGTAGTACATAAGACTGATCTTTATCAAGATAATCAGCCTTGTGAAGTTCAAAGGTTTTATCTTTTTCAACTACTTTTGCGTAATGTCCGGTGGCGACTTTGTCGCAATTTAGTTTTTTAGCCTGTTTTAAAAAGTGATCAAATTTGACTGATCTATTGCATTCAACACAAGGATTAGGTGTCAAACCCCTTGCATACATGTCAATGAAGTTATCTACGACTTTTTCAGAAAATGATTCCGTGTAGTCTAAAACATAATAAGGAATATCAAGCTTGGCTGCAACTTTTCGAGCATCTTCACTATCTGAAGCTGTACAGCATCCTGTTTCGGGCATTTCCCCATTAGGTCCCTCCCATAATTTCATAGTGACACCAATCACTTCATGGCCCTGAGACTTAAGGAGTCCAGCAACTACAGATGAATCCACTCCTCCACTCATAGCGACTAAGACTCTCATTTCATACCCTCTATTGAAGCCATAACTACCTCAGCAGCGTGGATACCATCTCCCTTTTTACTATTCCAACCAAAACTGAATCTTAAATGACTATTAATAACATCACTAGATATTTTCATTGCTTGAAGCACATGTGAGGGTTTCTGAGCACCGCTAGCACAAGCAGAGCCTCTGGAAACGCCTAACCCCTGAAGATCAAGAGAAACCATTAGAGTCTCAGAGTTGATGCCTTTAAATTGAATATTTGAAATATGTTCTAATCGATCAACATCATCACCTAAGACAATAATATCTTGTGAATTCTTAAGGATTTCTTCAAATTCTTTGCGTTCATTGTGTATTTTGTGATTTTGAGAAATCATATTTTTTTGCTGCTCATCTAGTGCAGCTGATAAACTGGCTACACCTGAAACGTTCACAGTACCTGCTCTTCTTTCAAGTTCCTGCTTGCCTCCATGAAGAAAACTAGGAAGTTTTACTTCAGAACTTAAAAACATAATTCCTATTCCTTTTGGTCCTCCAATTTTGTGACCAGATATAGCGGCACTTTGAATACCTAAGTTGTGAAAGTCTAATTTAGTAGTAGCAACCGCTTGAACAACATCCGAATGAAATATTGGTTTTGAATTTAAAGCTTTTAAGCCTTGTGCTATTTCTTTGACTGGTTGTATTATTCCTGTCTCATTATTAGCTAACATTATTGATACAATTTCTGTGTTTGAGTTTACAGCTTCTAAAACATCTTTAGTATCAATTACACCTCTGCTGTCACAGGGTACTAAATTTACTTTATACCCTAGAGACTCAACCCATTCCGCAGAAGCAAGAACAGCCTCGTGCTCAATTTCAGAAGTAACTAATTCTGCACTTTTATTTTTATTGTTGATAAACGGCATTTTAATTATCCAATTATCAGCTTCGGTACCTCCACTTGTAAATGTTATCTCTTTTGGAGCTGCACCGAAATGACCTGCAATATTATCACGTGAATCTTCAAGAATATTTTTAGCTTTTCTTGAAAGTGCATGTCCCCCTGCTGAGTTCGCAAAGGCCTCTATCTCGGTTTTTTTATATGCTTCAAATGCAACATCTCTCATAGGAGTAGTGGCAGCATGGTCTAAATAAAGATATTCATTTTTTTTCATATTTATTTATTCTACTTATGAAGTAATATTGTTTAACAGACAATGAGTAAAACAATTAGCGTATCAACAATTATAGATAAATCGCTTAATGACGTCTGGAGTGAAGTATCTATCCTTAAAAATCATACAAACTGGATGAAAGATGCTGTAAACATTGAGTTTTTAGATGAAAAAACACAAGGACTAGGTACCAAAATGAAAGTATTGACAAAGGTAGGTCCAATTAAATTATTTGACTATATGACTGTTACTGAGTGGGTTGATAAAAAATCAATAGGAGTCGATCATGTTGGTATTGTCACTGGAAAAGGTAAGTTTACATTAGAGGAACTAAGTGGTGAGCAGACAAAATTCACCTGGAAAGAAACATTAAAATTTCCAATATATTTGGCTGGACCAATAGGAGAATTTTTTGGGGCACCTGTTTTAAAAATAATCTGGAAAAATAACCTAAAAGGGTTGAGGGATTTATTTGAAAATGAAAAATAAAATAACCTTTTTATCACTAGTTTTATTGATTTTTATAGGTTGTAGTTCGGAAGAAACATCAACCGAAGAAAACACAGTTAACAATGACCAGGGTGAACTTATTATCTCGAAGGGCTTGGGCAAAACTTCAGAGATATTTGTTTCTAACTGGAATAAATTAGTTTCTTCTATTTCAGAAGATGAACAAACTAACGACTTCTTTTCTATGAATCCTGACGAAGTTAAATGGACCAGTCTTGATAAAGATACGTTATATTATGAATTTGGAAATCTTGAAAATCCTCAAACTGTTTTTGTAATCAATTTAAAAATTGATAAAGAAAATAATACCGTTACACAAATTGAGTTTTTTGCACCTACATCAAAAGATGAAATTAATTCTCAACAGTCAAAACTTTTTTTCTTAATCGTTATCGCACTTTCAGATGAAAAATTAGAAAAAGAGGATAGAGAAAATATACTTAACAATCTCGGATTATATGAAGAACTGTCCAATCCTAAACAATTAGCTGGTAGTGTAACTAAAAATAATGTTCGATATATTCTTGAACCATTAATTGAGAATAATCTACTTTTCGGATTGAATTTATATACAAGTCTTGTAGGAACGACAAATACCTAAGAAGCAATAACTTCCTCAACGCCGGGTACTTTTTCTTTAAGAATTCTTTCAATTCCACTTTTTAGAGTTGCTATTGATAGAGGGCAACCAACACATGCACCAAGCATCTCAATATTTACAACACCATTATCTACTGAAGCTAATTTAATATCTCCGCCGTCAGCTTGAACAGCTGGACGTATGTACTCAATTGTCTCATTCAAAATATCGAGATCAATGTCTACTTGCTCTTCTCTGTTCTTCGGAGAAGGAAAATTTATATTGTCTTGGTTTTCCATAATCTAATTATATTCTATAACTGCGCCAATCGAGTCTAATGATGAAACAATATCTTCATATCCCCGATCTATATGATCTACCCCAGTGATTTGGGATTCTCCTTCGGCTTGGAGAGCAGCAACAATTAAACTTGCCCCAGTTCTTATATCGGTTGAATTTACTGGTGCACCTGAAAGACTTTTAACGCCCTTTATCATTGCATGCTGCCAACCAGTTTGAATATTGGAACCCATCCTTTGAACTTCTGGAATCCATTGGAAGCGTTGATCGTAAACATTCTCGGTTATAATTGATGTTCCTTCAGCTTTCAACAATGCTGCACCAAATATTGGCTGTAAGTCGGTTGCGACACCAGGAAATGGTAATGTTGACAATTCAATTGCGCTGTACTTATTTGTGGATTCAATAGTTAGAGAATTGTCATCAATATTTATATTGATACCTATTTCCTGAAATTTTTTGATTTCCATAGGTAAAGTGCTCGCATTTATCCCAATAATAGAACCCGATCCATTAGTAGAAGCTATAGCAGCAATAAATGTACCTGCTACAACTCTATCCCCTACAACATCATGGTTTGTGGGATTTAAGGAGGGTACACCTTCAATTGTAATTTCACTTGTGCCTTCACCGCTTATCTGAGCACCCATATTTTTTAACATTTTTACAATATCAACTATTTCTGGTTCTCTGGCGGCATTTTCAATTACAGTCTTACCCTCAGCAAGAACAGCTGCTAAAAGTGTGTTTTCCGTTGCACCTACTGATGCATATGGTAAATTAATTTCTACACCCTTAAGTCCATCTGTTTCACCAATTAATACACCATGCTCAAGATGAAAATTGGCTCCCATTTTTTCAAGAGCGTCAAGATGCATTTGTACAGGTCTTGGTCCAAGTTGATCTCCGCCAGGGAAAGCTATCATAGCTTTGCCTTTACGTGCTAGTAGAGGTCCCAATATAACAATTGATGCCCTCATTTTTTGTACGAGTTCATATGGTGTCTCAATTCCAATATCTTCTGGGGAATCTATTATTAGAGTGCTATCTTCAAATGAAGACTTAATCCCTAAATAACTTAGAACTTCTCTCATGTAAGTTACATCAGTAATGTTTGGTACATTGCTTATTTCATATTTCCCAGAGGCAAGAAGAGGTAATACCATCTGTTTTAAGACGGCATTTTTTGCACCTTTGATTTTGATATCACCATTTAATTGATGATTACCTTCAATTACTATATGTTTTTCCACTATCATTGATACTACTTAAAGATTTAAGTGTAACAATAAATTTATGTCAGAATCATTAATTGTATATAAAGCTAATAATCATCTTGAGGCATCTTCCTGCCTCTCAAATTTACTAATAACTGAAATTAACAAGAGTAAAGAAGACAACTTTTCTATTGGCTTGTCGGGTGGAAATACACCAAAAATTACCTACTCCTTACTCAGGAATGATATAAAAGATTTTTCGAGGATTATCTTTTGGACAGTTGATGAGAGATGGGTTCCGCAAGATGACGAAAGTTCAAATCAAAAACTTGTTAATTCAATCTTTTCTGACAGTGGTGCAAAAATACTAGAAGTAGAATATTCAGGTATATCTGCTGATGAAGATGCAAAAAAATACTCAGCTAAAATAACAAATAATATCAATACTTTTGACACAGTAATTTTAGGTGTTGGAGAAGACGGGCATATCGCATCCTTGTTTCCTGAATCAGATGCAATTAATGATTCAGATAATATTTACGTCTCAAATGAAGTCAATGTTTTGTCAAAGTGGAGAGTTACAGCCACATTTAAATTACTACAAGAGGCTAAAAATGTTTACTTATTAGTAACAGGTTCTAACAAAAAAGAAGTACTCCAAACAATTATGGATAATGGAGATACCTCTGCTAACAAACTCATTAATGAAAGAAATCAAACATTTCTAGTTACTGATCAAGAAATATAAACTTTCATTATTTTTAGCTTACGTCTATATGTCTTAATAAGTTATGCTTATCCAGGATGTTACTTAAAAATTATCTTCAAATACTTTTAACTTCAAGCTTGTGGGGTTCGTCATTTCTTCTTATGAAAATTGCTCTTGGTGAACTAGACCCATTTCAGATTTCTTTCTATCGAATATTTATAGGAATGATTTTTATAAACTCATTACGTATTAAAAAAATAAAAATTACCTCTACGGATCATTTTTATACAGCAATTGTTGGTATGTTATGGATGTCACTTCCGTTTTATTTATTTGCCGAGTCTGAAAAGACTATTACCTCAAGTTTGGCAGGTTTAGTAAATGGCTCCACCCCAATTTTCATTAGTATGTTTGCAGTTATATTTTTCAAACAAAAGATTTCAAATATTAAAAAAGTCTATCTATTTACTGGTTTCGTTGGTATTTATATCCTTACCTTTGGATTCCAGACCGCCAACCTCGAATTAAGCAAAGGATTTACCTTAGCTTTATTAGCTTCCATAAGTTATGGATTTGCTGCAAATTTTGTCCAACCGCTTATTAAGTCCTACGGCGCATTGAATACATTGAGAATGGCTCTCAGATACGCTTCACTTTTTTCTTTTATATTATTTAGTTTTAATAGTGTTTATTTTCTACCAACATTAACTGGCTCATTGCCATCTATTTTATTATTAGGCATTGGCGGAAGTGGAGTAGCATTTCTATCTTTTTACAAACTAATAGATGACGTGGGAGCTATTTTTGGTTCGATTACTGTGTACATCATTCCTATATTTTCTGTTATATTTGGCTATATATTTTTACAAGAAACAACTTCTTTATCTCAAATATCTGGAATAACTGTAATTATCTTATCTGCTTATTTATTTACTAAAACTAACGACTAGTTTTTTGGTTTAACAAACAATCCTTCTGCAACTGCAGCAATTTTCTTGTCATCTAGATATAATTCTGCTTTGTATGTTGAGCCTTTTTCGCTAATTGAATCCCTCCATGCTTTTACATGAACAAATTTTGTACTATTATTTACTGGCCTAATGTATTTAGCAGTGAATGTTTTAGTTACTACCAACTCGCCTAGAAGGAAACTTAGTGGTCCCATTGTGCAGTCCATAAAAGAGTCAATAATGCCTCCTAGGGTCGTATTCATGGGGTTAAAGTATTTATCTTGTATAGGGTATTTACACTTAAGGTATTCCCCTTCTTTATCGAAATTTACGAATTCACCTTTTAATTCTTTATAGATATTTGGTATGGGTAAATCTCCCCAGGTTGTTTCAGACATGAAAAGATTTTAACATTAATTAAGTTTTACATAATATTAGTAAATTTAAGACTATCGTCCTTTAGGATGCCAGACAGTTTTAGTTTCAATAAATGGAAATAACGCTTCCAAACCCATAGTCGGTGGGTTTATATAGATTCGTTTTAATGATTTTGATGCATTCTCTTTAATAATTGTTTTTTGCTCATTATTTATATCTTCATATATAGCCATAGCTGTAATCTCAACATGATTACTTACATCATCAATCAATAATTCAAATTTTCCGGACATTATGTTTAAAGCACCACCGGGTAGGTCGGAATTATTGATATCTTCTGCAAGCTTAAGTGCAATGACAGAGTTTTCTTCATTGAAGCTGATTACAGAACATCCAACTGTCAATGCAGGTAACATATTTAATAACAAACTATTTAGTGATTGTTTGCTTGAATTGAGTGTGAAGACTACTCCTAATGACTCTTGGTGGGAAATATTAAAGAAATCACCAGCTACAGGATTAAGATTACCAGTCATCTGTTCCCACTTATCAGCTATTCCTGCATACCAAATTATTGAATCTATGGCATTATGAATATCTTCACTTGCTTTTGCTTTAGTTAGTCCTGCATCCTGTAGTAATTGTTGATAGGTTTCAAAGTTACCTTCTAGCATTTCTGAAAGCCTATAAAGAACCTGTGTTTTATTATAAGGAGAAAGATTTTGCCAATCGTTGTAACCCTTCTTTGCAGCTACAACAGCATCTCTGATATCTTTTCTTGAGGTAAGTGGAACTTCATAAAAATCATTTTTAAGCTCTATTCGAAAAGTTTTTCCTGATTCAGAACGAACATACTTCCCACCAACATAATTCTTATAAGTTTTTTTTATTTCATTCATGATTGAACCTTTAGATAAGAAAGTAGTCCTTGTCGACCACCCTCTCTTCCGAAACCAGATTCTTTATATCCCCCAAATGGAGAGGATGGATCAAATTTGTTAAATGTATTTGCCCATATAACACCTGCTTGGAGCCGATCTGCTGCCCAAAGTATTTTTGAACCTTTTTCTGTCCATATTCCAGCAGAAAGTCCGTATTCTGTATTATTTGATATCTCTATTGCCTCTTCTGGGGTTCTGAAGGTTAAAGTAGTAAGCACAGGTCCGAATATCTCTTCTCGTGAAATTCTATATGAAGGCTGAGCATTCGTAAATAAGGTTGGTTTAAACCAAAAACCATTTTGTGGTAATTCGCAATCAGTTTGAAAAATGCTCCCTCCCTCTTCAACTCCTTCATTAACTAAGTTTGTAATCTTATCGAGTTGTTCTTTTGAATTAATTGCACCTATGTCTGTATTTTTATCCAATGGGTTGCCCACTCTAAGAGACTGCATCCTTTTTTCTAATTTAGCAACGAATTCATCATGGATATCCTCCTGTAGTACAAGTCTTGATCCCGCACAACAAACATGACCTTGGTTGAAAAATATTCCATTAACTACACCCTCTACAGCTTGGTCAATAGCAGCATCATTAAAAACAATATTGGCGGCTTTCCCGCCCAATTCTAAAGTAAGTCCAATATCTCTATCTGCTGTCTCTTTTTGAATATACTTACCTACACCAGTTGATCCAGTGAATGCAATTTTAGAAATATCAGGATGTTTAACCAATGCAGCACCAGTAGTACCATCACCAGTTACTAAATTAAATACACCTGGCGGAAGTCCTACTTCTTGACATAGTTCAGCAAAAAGAATCGCAGTTAATGGAGTACTTTCTGCTGGTTTAAGAATTACTACATTTCCAGTAGCTAAGGCTGGAGCAACTTTCCACGAAAGCATTAACAAGGGAAAATTCCAAGGAATTATTTGACCAACAACCCCATAAGGTTTTAATCCTTTAGCATTCCAGGATAAATCTAACTTATCTGCCCATCCTGCAAAATAGAAAAAATTTGCTGCAACTTGGGGTAAATCAAAGTCTCGTGATTCCTTAATGGGCTTACCGCCATCTAAAGATTCTAGGACTGCAAATTCTCGTGATCTTTCTTGAATTAACCTTGCTAGTTTAAAGAGATATTTAGCACGTTCTGTTCCGGAAAGTTTAGACCATACCTTTAGGCCTTCTTTTGCGGACTCCACTGCTGAATTAATGTCAATTTCATTACCTAAAGCAACTGAGGATAAAACTTCTTCAGTTGAAGGTGATATTGTTTTTATAAATTTTTTAGATGTGGCAGATTGGAATTTTCCATCAATAAAAATTCCATACTTTTTATCAATATTGACGATAGAACTTGATTCTATTGACTCAGCATATTCCCATTTATTCATAAATTATCCTCTTGGAAAATAGTAGCTTGACTGATATGCATTAGTTTTCAATTTTTTTATTTGTTTCAGGACATCATCTACTAGGCTTGAAGCTCCAAACCTGAAATAATCTGGATTTAGCCACTCACTTCCTAACTCTTCATTCACAATAACTAAATATCTAATTGCATCCTTAGAATCTTTTATTCCTCCAGCAACTTTTATACCAGCCTTAAATCCAGTAACAGCTTTATAATCCCAGACTGCTTTTGCCATTAGATAACATGCTTCTCTAGATGAGCCATTAGAAATCTTTCCCGTTGATGTTTTAATGAAATCGGACCCTGCCGCTAATGAAATTAGGCTTGCCTTTTTAATATTTTCATAAGTTCTGAGTTCTCCAACTTCTAAAATTGTTTTCAAATGAACTGATTTACACACCTCTTTGAGTGCAACTATTTCATCGTACATTTTTCTATAGTCTCCTTCAAAAAATGCTTTTCTATTTATAACAATATCAATTTCGTCAGCACCTTGATCAATTGCGAACTGGGTATCAAGTATTTTTGATTCGAGTGGAGCTTGTCCACTAGGAAAATAAGATGAGACTGAGGCAACTTTCACATTTGAATTGACGGTCATTTCTTTAGCTTTAGAAACGAGAGCGGGATAAACGCAGACAGCCGCAACACTTGGTACATCATCGTTACTTGGGTCTGGTCTTATTGCTTTTGCGGTCATTTGTCCAATCTTACCTTCTGTATCCTCGCCCTCAAGAGTGGTAAGATCGCACATCGAGACTATATAATTTAAAGCTTGGAGTTTAGAATCTTTTTTTATACTCCTAGTAGCTAGTGAAGCAACTCTTTCCTTTAGGCCTACTTCATCTACTCTTAAGTTATCAATTAATTCAACTGTATTGGACCAATTAAGGACATTTTGTGATTCTTTTGTTGAAGACATAGTTCCATGGTAAATGAAGTTACTATTTTTGAACAGAAGAATTTTTAATCTAAGGCCTTAATTTTTCTTCCTGTGTGTACATCTTGTTTTTCTGTAATTTCCGCAATTCCCCCAAAAACAGTAAAGATTTTATTCCAGGAGTCTTCTCTATTTAATAATTTAGAAGCTAATTCAGAACCTGTTTGTTCAACATGTTTTTGTAATAGAGTCTTCAAGTCAAGGCTATCTATTTCATTTAACGCATGTGAGGTTGGTGCAGATTGTGAAATATATTGATTAAAACTTTTCTGTGTATTTAAAACTATTACTTTACCACCAGTCATTCCGGCCCCGAAATTAAAGCCTATTTCTCCTAGAATAACTAAAGTACCCCCTGTCATATATTCTGCTGCATGAGCACTACACCCTTCAACAACAGCTATAGCACCACTGTTTCTTACTCCAAATCTCTGTCCAACTCTACCTGATATAAATAATTGGCCGCCAGTAGCACCATAAAGAAGAGCATTTCCAGCTGCATGGTACGCGCCTTGCATTTTTTTACCCTGAGGAATTATTGTTATACTACCTCCGCCCATACCTTTACCAACGTAATCATTAGCACTTCCTGTAAGTTTTAGATTTATCCCATCTCTTATAAATGCTCCAAAACTTTGACCAGCAGATCCGGAGAGGCTAATTAGAGAAGGGTTCTTTTCTATTTGTTTGTTTAAATTGTTAATAGAGATTTCGCCAGATAGTCTTGCCCCTATACTTCTGTCCTCATTAGATATTGGATATTGTAAAAAAGATTCTTTATTGGCATTCAAAGACTTAATGACTTCTGAAGTTATTCTTCTTGATAATCTTCCTTCTTCATGTCTAATGAAGCCCGGATGTTTTTTTTCTGATACAGCATTTACAAGAAGCTTATGTAAGCTACTAGGAAGATTATTGTTCAAAATCTTGAGTCCAAGTAAATCAGCATGGCCAATTAAATCATCTAACTTATCTACATTGAATAATCGCAAATACTTCTGAACATCTTCAGCAAGAAAAGTAAATAATTGCATAACTTGTTCTGGTGCTCCATTAAATTTTGCTCTTAAATTTTCATCTTGAGTTGCAATTCCAACAGGACACGTATTTTCATGGCATTGCCTCACCATTTTGCAGCCTAGTGCTAAAAGCGGTAACGTTCCAAAACCAAACCTATCAGCACCTAGAGTTGCTGCAATTATTACATCTTTTGCGGAGCGAAGCCCCCCATCTACTTCAAGTAGTACCTTGTCTCTCATATTATTTACAACTAATGCTTGGTGAGTTTCACTGAGTCCCAGTTCCCATGGAGAACCCGCATGTTTAATACTTGTCCAAGGGCTAGCTCCTGTACCTCCGTCACTACCTGCAATAGTAATAATATCCGCTCCTGCTTTAGCAACACCAACAGCTATAGTTCCCACACCTGGTTCTGAAACTAGTTTTACATTTACAGGATTGGTTGGATTAAATGTTTTTAAATCGTAGATTAGTTGTGCTAAATCTTCAATTGAATATATATCATGATGAGGAGGTGGAGATATAAGCGTAATCCCTTCAGTTGTGTGTCTTAATTTAGCAATATGTGAATCTACCTTGAATCCAGGCAGTTGTCCGCCCTCCCCAGGCTTAGAGCCTTGTGCCATTTTTATTTGAAATTCTTCTGCGGATGCTAAGTAGTCAGGTGTAACTCCAAATCTTCCCGAAGCTATTTGTTTTATTTTAGAGTTCTTTTCTGTGTTGTAACGTAAAGGGTCTTCACCACCTTCACCAGATCCAGATTTTCCGCCAAGCCTATTCATAGCTATCGCTAGAGCTTGGTGAGCTTCTTCTGATAAGGCACCGAGAGACATCGATGATACTGTAAATTTTTGATAAATTTCATCTAGGGAAGCTATTTGTTGGTTTTCATAGCCCTGTGCTGTATCTGGAAGAGTGAATAAATCGCGTATCTGTACGTCAGGTCTATCTTCTAATGTTTGTAAATAATCTGACCATATATCCCGATCTCCAGATCTAACAGCTTTTTGAAGTCTCAAAACCGTTGCAGGTGATGTTACGTGAGGCTCAGCATTTTTTTTGTATTTGTAAAAACCACCTAAATTTTGAGCAACCTCTTCAGAGCAGATTTTAATTTCATTCTCTAATTCTTCATACCCAACACCTTCCGTTCTACTTTTTGAATATGTAAACGCATCAGAGATAACAGATTTATCTAAACCAATTATCTCAAATAATTCTGATCCTCTATATGAAGACACTGTACAAATACCCATCTTGGACATTATTTTTAATAGACCCTTATTTAAAGTTTGTGTGTAATTTTCTTGAGCTTCAGATACTGAGATGCCTAAATCAGGAGTAGAGAGAGCGAGTTGTCTCACATTTTCTAAAGCTAAATATGGCCAAATAGCTGATGCTCCATATGATATGTGGCATGCCAAATCATGTGCATCTCTAATTTCCCCTGAAGCAACTATTAATGAAGCCTTTAACCTAATACCTTTTTTAATTAGGTAGTGATGAAGTGTTCCAACTACAAGTAATGAAGGTAGTACACTTTCACCGATTTTTAAGTTTTTATCAGATAAAATAATTAATGATTTTTTCTTATTGACTATTGAGTCTTCAGCTTGCTCGCATAATTCTTGTAATGCAGATTTAAGACTTATTTCTGATTTATCAAAACAAAAGTTAATTACTACAGACTTTTTTCCTAGAAATTCGCTAGAGACTAATTTATCGTATGTTCCACCACTTAAAATAGGTGAATTTAATGATACTAAATTAGCCTGTTGTGAAGTTTCTTTAAGTATTGATCCTCTTTTTCCCAAGTAAGTTTTAGTGGACATCACAAAACGTTCTCTGATAGGGTCTATTGGTGGATTTGTTACCTGAGCAAATAGCTGATGAAAGAATCTGCTTAACCTCGGTTTATTTTTACTTAATATTCCTAGAGGTGAATCATTGCCCATTGAACCTGTGGGGACATCTCCTTTTAACATGGGTAAAAGTATGAGCCTTTCTTCCTCAGGTGTGTAATCAAAGTATGTTGACAACAAACCAACGTCAATACTCTTATCTTCTAGATTGCTAAATTGAGTCTCTACATTAAGAGGTTTCGTATTAACCCACTCTTTATAAGGATTTTTCTTACTCAATTTCTGGATTACTTCTTTTTCATCAAGTAACTCATCATCGTTTATTCTATATCTGATAGTCTGACCAGGTTCTAGCTGTGCTGTTTTGTAGGCACCTGCTTCAACCGATGGACAAATTCCAACCTCTGATGCAGCAAGTATATATCTATCTGAAACCATCCATCTCATAGGTCTTAGGCCGCTTCTGTCCAACCCAGCAATTATATCTAAACCATCAGAAGCAACAATTGCTGCAGGACCATCCCAAGGTTCAGTTAAGAATGAATGATATTGATAGAATGCTTTTTCATCTGCTGTGAATCTTGGGTTGTTCTCCCACGCAGAAGGCATGAGCATTTCTTGCGCATGGGCTAACGTCCTACCAGATTGTACTAACAACTCCATTGCATTATCCAGCTGTCCAGAATCTGAAATATCCTCATCAATAAATGGTTTAAGAGACTCAATATCATCTTTCCAAAAAGTAGAGGTAGCATCAACTTCACGAGCTTGCATCCATGAATAATTGGAGGTTATCGTATTAATTTCACCATTGTGTGCAAGCATTCGAAGTGGTTGTGCTTTATCCCAAGTCGAAGAGGTGTTAGTTGAAAACCGTTGATGAAATATACCAAATCTAGTTTTAAATAAGGGATTTCTTAAATCCCAGTAGAAATCCGAAGCCTGTGTTGCAGTGAAGAGACCTTTATATACAACTGTTCTTGAAGAGCATGAATTTATATGTATATTTAAAAACTTATGATTAGATATTTCTTTTTCTAAGGATTTTCTAAATAGATATAAAGTTTTCTCAAATATTTTTTCATTTTTTTCTTTAGATGAAATTACAGCATGAAAAATAGCAGGTTTTGATTGTTTTGCTAAGGTACCTAAAATTTCCTTATCAGTAGGAACCTTTCTCCAATATAAAAGGTCAATGTTGAAATCTGAGAGTTTCTTTTCAATGATTTCTTTTGATTCATTTAATTCTTTAGCCTCAAAAAAACATGAAATTAATCCTAATTTTTTACCTTTTCCAAGTGTGATATCTCTCTCTTTTAGCTCCGCATTAATAAGTTCATAAGGTATTTCTGTTAAGACTCCTGCCCCATCTCCCGTACCATCAGCAAATTTTGCACCTCGATGATCAAGATTTGATAGACATTCTAGTATTTTAAGAGTCATCCCATGAGTAGGAGGAAGCCCTCTAGAGGCTATAAAACCAACTCCACACGAGTCTTTTTCAGTAAAATCAAATCCCATAAGTCCTATAATCTTACTACATCTTTTTTGATGAATAAATAGAAAATCAGTCTGGTCACATTAAGGGGGGAACCTTGTTACGAAAGACTGATTTTCTCATACTGAGTTTAAAATTATCTTACTTTTTAAGAATAAAATCACCATACGCAGTTGTTCCATGTTCAGAAACATCTAAACCAGCAATCTCCTCTTCTTTGGATACTCTTAAGCCAAACCGTGAATCTATGATTTTTAATACTGCATAAGAAGTTAGGTATGCCCATGATCCTATAGCTAAAATTCCAATAAGTTGAGGAACAATTAGTGATGTTCCTCCATAAAAAAGCCCGTTAGTAGTGTCAAATAGACTGACAGCTAAAACACCCCATGCTCCACATATGCCGTGAACTGAGACTGCTCCGACTGCATCATCTAGGCCTATTCGTTCAATGAGATTTATAGAAGCTACAACGATAATCCCTGCAACAACCCCAATTATGACTGCACCCAAGTTATTAACATTTGCGCAGCCAGCTGTAATCCCAACAAGGCCCGCTAATGCACCATTTAGAGTCATTCCAACATTAGGTTTACCGGCAATCATTGAAGTATACATTGCTGCTACTGACGCAGCAGATGCTGACAATGTAGTGGTAACTGCTATTGCTGCTAAATCTACATCTACTGCAGCTAAAGCAGAACCAACATTAAATCCATACCACCCAAACCATAAAATAAATACACCCAAAGCAGCAGCGACCATGGAACTACCTGGTATAGGAAGAGGTTTACCTTTATTGTCAAATTTACCTATACGAGGTCCTACAACCTGTATTCCTGCAAGCGCTGCAAAACCTCCCACCATATGTACGACACCCGAGCCTGCAAAGTCTACAAACCCAATATCTGATAACCAACCCTGACCGCTCCATACCCAATGAGTTACTATCGGATAAATTAATCCACAAATAAATGGTTGGAAGAGTAAATATGAACTAAATTTTGTTCTCTCAGCCACTGATCCAGATACAATAGTTGCTGCTGTAGCTGCGAATACTACCTGGAAAAAGTAAGTCGATGAGTCACCCTCTAGGAAAAAGTTTCCGTATGCAATGAACCCACCCAACGTAGAACCACCGTAGGCAAAAGCAAATCCAAAAGCCCAGTAAGTAAGTGCTCCAACTGAAAAGTCCATAAAGTTCTTCATAACAATATTGACCGAGTTCTTAGATCTTGTAAATCCGGTTTCAACAAGCATGAATCCTGGTTGCATGAACATTACTAATATTCCAGCAATCAATATCCAAAGATTATCTATATAAGTCACTGATTCCATTTACATCTCCTTTTAAAATAAATATTTATAAATAATTTAGTTCAGACTTTTTTTTACGTAGTGCTGTAGAAGTTAAATGATTATTACTAAATTGTTTCTTATTTGTTACAGAAATTAATTATAATTTTGGTCTCTGGGAGACCCTGTAACCAAGATAAATTAAGAACATTCCAACTAAAAGTGAAAGGGTCTTAGATGCACCATCTCCTAAAGCGAGTAGAACTCCAGAAAGTGCGGGTGAAAACGAACCAACAACAATTAATACGTTTGTGGTTACCAGGTCTTCATTTACTCTTCTAAATTTATATATACTGTAAGCCGCAATTCCAACTAATGAAATACTACCTAGTGAGTTACCTAGTATTGCCCACATTCTTGGACCACTAATTTCATAAAGTTCACTACCTTCTGGGATTCCACTTATATTTGAAAAATCAGGGATTCCACTGGTCAAGATAGAATACAATGCACCTAGTACAAATAAAACGTATAACCCCGCTACAACATTCACTTTATTGTTATCAAAAATTAAATATGCACTTCCAATACCAAATGCAGGAACGTTTGTAATCCCTCCAAAAAAGTAAAAAATACCAAAGTTGAGATAATCCCAACCACCTATAAGACCAGAAACTAAAGCTATTGTTGCAATTGTGTACATGAAGACAGCAACCGCCCAAGAGATAATATAAGGTTTTTTACTTTTAATAGATTTTAGAACTAACTCTACTGTAAAACCCATGCCTATTAGAGATGCCACCGAACCAAGTATGATATCCATATTTTCTATGATAGGTTTAAATTAAGCACAACGAGAAATGAGAAGAAGCTATTCTTAGGTATAGAATGTCAAAAAATATATTAGTTGCAGTAGCTTGGCCTTATGCAAGCGGTTCCAGACACCTGGGTCATATAGGTGGTGCATATTTACCAGCTGATGTTTTTGCAAGATATCATAGAGTAATTGGAAACAATGTATTGATGGTTTCTGGAAGCGATGCTCATGGTACTCCTATTACTGTGCGTGCAGATGAAGAGGGTGTTGAGCCAATTGATATTGTAAATAAATACCATAATGAATTTCTTAATTATTGGGAAAAACTTTCTATTTCTTGGGACAACTATACAACAACCATGACCAATAATCACAAAGAAGTTGTTCATGATATTTTTCTCAAACTTTTAGATAATGGTTTCATAGATAAGCAAAAAACACTACAGGCTTTTGATCCAATAGATAACAAATTCTTACCTGATAGATATGTTGAAGGTCAATGTCCTAAATGTGACTATGGAGAAGCTAGAGGAGATCAGTGTGATAGCTGTAGCTCCACACTTGATCCAGAAGAATTGATTAACCCAGTAAGTAAACTTTCCGGAAATCCTGCAGAATTTAAAGAAACTGAGCACTTTTTCTTAAAGTTAAGCTTACTTGGAGAGAAGCTGTCTCCCTGGTTGGAAACAAAACAAGACTGGAGACCACATGTAATCAACTGGGCAAAATCTTTTGTTAAAGATGGACTTAAGGATAGGGCTATTACAAGAGATCTTGAATGGGGTATTGATATACCCGTTGATGATTTGGGTGATGAAAAGAAAATTTATGTATGGTTTGAGGCTGTTATTGGGTACTTATCTGCTTCTATTGAGTGGGCAAAGAATTCTGGTGATGAAGATGCCTGGAAAGAATGGTGGCATAAAGAAGATGCTGAATCATATTATTTTATTGGTAAAGATAATGTCCCATTTCACTCAGTCATTTGGCCGGCAATATTAGCTGGTTATGGTCAATTGAATATGCCAACAAATGTTCCTGCGAACCAATACATACTTGTTAAAGGACAAAAAGCATCCGCTAGTAGAGGTGTTGGCAAAAGTTTGGCTGATTATCTTGAAGAATGGGACCCAGATGCTATCAGGTATACTCTTGCGTCAGTTCTTCCTGAACAGTCAGATTCAGAATTATCTGAAGATGAAATGGTTAGAAGGAATAATGAGGAATTGGTAGCGACGTGGGGTAACTTAGTTCAGAGAGTTTTTACTCAAATTCAAAATAACAAAGATGCTATAACAACACCCTCTTCATTAGAAACTGTTGATGAGGAATTGCTAAAAGAGGCAGATAAAGCATTTATAGAAATAGGAAAGCATACAGAGGCCGTCGAGTTAAAAACAGCCCTACAGGAATCCATGAGATATGTATCAAAGGTTAATGTTTACTTGAACGAAACAGAGCCCTGGAAAGTTATTAAGGAAAATCAAGACCGTGCAGGTAGAATACTTTATACAGCTCTTCAGGCAATTGATGCATGTGCAAATTTACTATATCCATTTATGCCAACGACTAGTAGAAAAGTAACTTCTGCAATACAAAAGGATACGGAAAATTTTTGGGGTCTAAATGACATAAAAATAGGTGCCGAATTAATTAAAATCGGGCACCTATTTAAAAAGTTTGATTAGGACTTTGATTCTTTAAAAATTGAATCTATCTCCTCAATCAAAGCAAGCAATTCTTCGCCAACTTTAGGATCTTCAGTTTTTTTAGCCTCTCCAGCTTTTTTAGTAGCATTCCAGAATAAATCATGAAGATTTGGAAACCTTTCAAGATGCTCTGGCTTAAAGTAGTCTGTCCACAATACCCATAGGTGGTGTTTGACTTCTTCAGCTCTCTCTTCTTTTATGGTGACACATCTTTGTTTGAAACTAGCATCATCAGAATCTTGATACTTCTTTGATGCATTCAATACTGATTCGGCTTCAATACGTGCCTGCGCTGGATCGTATACTCCACAAGGTAAATCGCAATGCGCATATGCGACTCTTGTTGGTTTAAATAATTTCATAAATCTCCTTAATTCACTACTATTAATTTTAGTAAGATAAGAATTTATGATTAAAAACATATTAAAGATAGTTAA
>MDTG01136264.1_pt1 | contig 20576 bp, 18 predicted proteins | sample 811421 | NCBI WGS metagenome assembly MDTG01 (sample SAMN05326645, study PRJNA326480) | marine metagenome | isolation source: seawater | place: Pacific Ocean: South East | collected 2011
TTTATGATTATGTAAATAAAAATGATGGAAAAGTAGGAACTAAAACTAGAGGCATAGATTTAAATTTTAACAATGCGTGTAATTTAAGATGTAAATATTGTTTTACAAATTCTCCTAAAGGAGATCATGTAAAAGAATATCTTGATATAGGCGCAATACGAAAATTAGCTGATGAAGCTGATGAACTTGGGTATTTTGAATTCGACTTGCAAGGAGGTGAGCTTTTGCTTCAGCCAAAAAAATTATTTCAAGTTTTGGAAGCAATAAGACCAGAGAGATTTTACATGTATTTAACAACTAATGGGTACTATTTAGACGAATCTATGGCAAAAAGATTAGCTGAATATAAGGTAAGTAGAGTATCAGTGAGCATTGATAGTATGGATGAAAAAATCCACGACGAAATTCGGGGTCGTAAAGAGTCATGGAAAAGAGCTATAGCTGCATTGGAGCATGTCAAAAACGCTGGGATGGATCCTTATCTAAATATTACAGTTGGGCACTATAATGCTAATACACAGCATTTTAGAGAATTGTTGGATTATTCAAAACAAAAAAGATACAAAACTTTACTTAACGTTGCTGTACCATCTGGTATGTGGCAAAATGCAGAAGATATTATATGTGATGATAAAGACAGAGAATACTTAAGAGAAATTAGAAAAGAATACAAAAATTTAGTAAGAAATATTTGGAATCCATTTGATAGAAACCATGAAAAAATTTTAGGTTGCACCACTGTTAATAGAGTTTATGTAACACCAATTGGAGATGTTTTAGTTTGTCCATATGTTCATATCAAAATAGGAAATATTTTTGAGCAATCACTTAAAGAAATTATCGATCATGGCTTTAGTATAAAGTATTTTAGGAATCATAGTAATCTATGTTTAGCAGGTGAGGATAAAGAGTTTATACGTAAATTTATGACTAAGAGCGGTCAAACAATTTTCAAACCCGCTTTAGCAAAAGATATTTTTAGTAAAGAAGATTACCAAGATTAAATGCTATTAAAAGACAAGGTAACTGTAGTGAGTGGAGCTTCAGGAGACATAGGAAAAAAAATTCTTGAGAAGTTCTCTAAAGAGGGCTCAAATATATACGCATTAGTTAGAAATGTCGAAGATAAAGAATTTGTAGAATTTACTGAAAATTTAAAAAAAAAAAATAATAACAAAATTAAGATTATACACCTTGATCTTGAGAAAGAAGAGACAATAAGAAGTTCATTTGAGTTAATTAAAAAAGATAATACTAATATTGATGTATTGGTGAATAATGCAGGAACTATAAGTAATTCTTTATTTCAAATGACATCATTAAAGATACTTAGAAATATTTTTGAAATAAATTTTTTTTCTCAATTTTTGTTAACACAAATTTATCTAAAATTATTAAGCAAATCTAAAAAAGGTAGTGTAATATTTGTTTCCTCCAATTCAGCAAATGAAAATCCTGTAGGTAGGTGTGCATATTCAGCATCAAAAGCAGCTTTAAATAGTTTGACAAAGACAATTTCTAAAGAAATGGGAGTTAAAAATTTAAGAGTTAATGCAGTATTACCTGGATTAACAGATACAAAGATGGCTAAAAATTATACAAAAGATGATGCTATTGATGAATATTTAAATAATGTAACTCTTAAAAGAATTGCAAAAACAAGTGAAATTGCAAATGTAATAGCATTTTTGGCAAGTGACAAATCCTCATATATTAATGGTCAGCTAATAACAATTGACGGAGGAAGATAATTTGAAAAAAACTTATGATATAAAAAAAACTTCTGAATTTTCCTTTAATGTGAGAAAAAAAATTCTTGAAATGTCATTTAATGCAGGATCAGCGAGTGCCCATATAGGGGGTGCTTTGTCTTCATCTGATATTATATCTGTAATTTTTTCTGATTTTTTAAAATATGACAAAAATAAAAAAACTTGGAAAGAGAGCGATAGATTTATTTTAAGCAAAGGACATGCGTGCCTAGCATATTACGCAGCTTTAAATCAGATCGGTATTTTGTCTGATAATGACTTGATGAGTTTCGAAAAAGATAATTCTGATTTGGCAGGACACCCAGTGAAAAATTTAAGCAAAGGTATTGAGTTTTCAACAGGTTCATTAGGGATGGGTTTATCTATAGCTGTAGGTCTAGGTATTGCGTACAAAAAAAAAAGAATTAACAAAAAAATTTTTGTCATAATGGGCGATGGAGAATGTAATGAGGGCTCAAATTGGGAAGCATTAATGACTGCTTCTCATTTCAAATTAGATAACTTGATTATATTTGTTGATAAAAACAATTTTCAACAAACTGGAAATTGTGGAGAAATATTAAATTTAGATAATTTAAATGATAAATTAAATTCATTTAATTGTTTTTCTAAAGAAATTAATGGTCATAACCACAGTGAGATCTTTGAAGCTATAGACAATAATACTAACTTGAATGGTCCAAATGTAATAGTGGCTAATACCATAAAAGGTAAAGGTATTGATTTTTTTGAAAATAAAAATGAATGGCATCACTCAGTTTTAAGTAAAAAGTTTTATGAAGAAGCTTTAGAAAGTTTAAATAAGAATTATGAACATTGATGAAAAAAAATTAAAAATGATGTCTACAATTGGTATGAGGGCTAGCTTCGGTTTAAGTTGTTTAGAATTTGTTAAAAAGTTTCCTGATATGATGATATTAACCTCTGATGTTTCAACATCCGCTGGTTTGGATAGATTTAGAAAACAATTTTCATCAAATTATTTGGATGTTGGCATCTCAGAACAAAATTTGATTGGTATCGCTACAGGACTTAGCTCTGAGAATTTCAAAGTAATAACCACTACATTTGCACCTTTTCAAACTTTGAGATGCTGTGAACAAATAAAGGTTAATCTTGGTTATATGAAATCGAAAGTATTATTAGTAGGTTTAGCATCAGGACTTAATCTAGGTAATCTTGGGTTTACTCATTGCAGCATAGAAGAAATAGGAGTTTTAAGATCTATCCCCAATATTCAAATTGTTGTTCCGGCAGATTGTTTAGAGCTAAATAAAGTTGTTGAAAGTTATTTATCTCAGGGAAATAAACCTGTTTATATTCGTTTAACCGGAGGTTCTAATATCAAACAAATATATAATAAAGACTATAACTTTGAAATTGGGAAAGCTGAAATTTTAAAAGATGGTTTAGATGTTTGTTTTTTTGCTTGTGGTGTAATTTTAAGTAATGTTTTAGAAGCATCAGAAATCTTAGAGAAAAAACATAAGATTCAATCTAAAGTAGTTAATATGCACACTATTAAACCGATTGATAAAAAAGCAATTATAGACAGCTCTAAAAACAAATTACACATTTGTGTGGAAGAACATAATGTAATTGGCGGATTAGCGAGTGCTATTAGTGAGGTAAAAGTAGAAGAAAATATTTCAGTAAAACAAATTAATTTAGGCGTAGATGATGAGTATATTAAAAGTGGCAGCTATAAATATATGTTAGATTATTTCAATTTATCTCCTGACAAAATTGTGAAAAATGTTATTAACGCACTCAAATAATGTCAAATTTAGATCTATATAAAAAAACTTTTATATCTTCCTTGTCAATAGATGAAAAAGTTTTTTCAGAAAAATTAGAATATAATGAAATCCCAGAATGGGATTCTATTGGTCATATGACTTTAATGTCTGGTTTGGAAGAATCATTTGGTATTACTTTGGAGACAGATGACATAATTGATTTTAGTTCTTATAAAAAAGGTAAAGAAATTTTAACGAAGTATAAAATTAAATTTTAATTTTGTTATAATCAACACCAACATATGGCATTTTCAAAGGTGCTTTTTCATTTTTCAGAAATGGGATTTTTTGTAATGGATTAAACCTTTCTGTAATGGTAATTCTTAAAGAACCTTTTTTTGTGCTTGGATAGCCTGAATGAACTAAAGATGAAATAAAAATTATAGCTGTACCAGCTTTAACTTCCAAATATTTTTTTGTAAAGTTTTTTACATTTTTTTCCTTAATATGAGTATAATTTTTTGTCCATGATTTTGCACCAAGTTTTGGATTTTCAATGTTATGTTTAAAGTAACCATTTTTATGTGAGTTTTCATATACGCATAGTCCACCTGTTGTTTTATTAGTATCATATAAAGGACACCAAAAAACTATTGTGTCTCTCGCCATTTGATTTGTTTCTTGATGAGCCTCTAAAAGTCTATCGTTTAAGTCATCATGAACATGAATCGCGGGTCTTCCAGAGAACACTACGTTAGTTTTAAAGTATTTTTTTACAAAACTAACCATTCTTTTTTTGTGAAGTGTCTGTAATAAATCTATATTATAAGGAGCTATATCATACCATTTCCCTTTTAGTATCGGTTTCGTGTCTCTTATAGTAAAATATTTTTTTTCCAAATTTTTGTCTCTATTGCCATCTATATAGTTTAATGTGTCTAGCAAAGTACTTTTGATTTTTTTTAAATCACTTTTATTTAGATAGTTTTTAAAAACAAAATAACCTTGTTTTTCTATATCTTTTTTAATTTTTTTATAATTCCACATATTCATTTTATTAATATTTGTACTGAAATGTTTTTACACATTTTATAACTTAAAATGATATTATCTGTGTTAAAGTGGTAAAAATGACCAGGCACAGAATATATTGATTTTGTTATCATAAATAAATTAAATAAAATATGTAGTAAGTTATTTACTATTATATTCAATAATGTGCAATTAAAATGAAAAATGAGATTTAAACAAAATTTGGAAATAATTTAGAGCATGTTGATACGAATAATTAATTATTACCTTAAATCAAAATGGAAGTTTTCCAGACCCCCAAATAAACCCTTATTATTAGTTGATGGGCGATCTGATCCTCTAAAACATTATTTCAATAAATCTTTTTATAATATTTTATTTAGAAGAGGAGAGGAAATAAATTTTTTTGTTATTTTAAGATGTTTAATGGAATTAGATTTCAAATTTAAAAATTACATTCTGAATTATATAAAATTTTCAAAACCGAAATTATTAGTTACCTCAATTCATAATTATGTTGGTTTTTACAAATTATCGAAATTAACAGGCATTAAAACCATGTTTATACAAAGTGCTAATGTAACCAAATGGGGAGACTTGTTAGGAGACAAGAACATAACAAACAGAAAAAATAAGAGAAAATTTAGAGTTGATTACATGTTAGTTTTTAATTCTGCGATCGGAAAAGAGTTTAGTAAATTTATATCAGGAAAATATTTTGTGATTGGCTCATTTAAAAATAATTTAGTAAAAAAAAAATATAAAAAAAAAAATGAAATTTTATTCTTGTCAACATATAAGCCTTTGGAGCATAGCTCCCAACTTATAAATGGTATAAAAGCATTTAGATTTACTATAAATGATAAGAAATTACTTTTGAGAATAATTGAATTAAGTAAAAAAAAAAAATTAAAATTAAATATTTTAGGTAAACAAGACTCAACCCAAGAGAGTAATAAGGAAGAAATTTATTATAGAAGAATCTTTGGAAAAAATTTGAGATTTATTAAAAACTTTTCCGGTAGAGAAACTTATAAAATTATAAGAAAATTTAAATATGTTCTAAATATTGACTCGACGCTTGGTCTTGAAAACTTTTCTTCAGGGGGCAGAACAGGTTTTATATTTAATAGACCATATATAAACATAATTAAATCAAGAGCTTTTGGTTATCTGGAAAATTTAGGTAGAAAAGGTCCTTTTTGGACTAGTTATAACAACGTTAAAGAAGTTGATAGAGTTTTTAATTTTGTCGTTAAAACAAATAATAAGAAATGGAACAATATTAATAAATTTTATTTAAATAAGGTTCTGCCTTATGACCCAAATAATAAAATATTTTTATCAATTTTAAATGACAAAATTGGATTAAAAACAAAACAATCTTTTATAAAAAAATAAAATTAAAAAAATTGTTTCTAGAAAGTCATTTAGACTTTAACTTATATGAAAAAGAATTTGGATGAAGAAAGAGATTTAATACTAAGAACTTCTAGGAACCAAAACAATAGAATAAAATAAATAGAATTAATTTTTTAATAATTAATTTTCATAGTATAAATAACTAAGTTTATTCAATAAAAATTGCAAATCATGATAAAATTATTCAAAATTTATTTGATCAAATTAGATAATTTGTTAATTATCTTTATACTTAATTGGAAAATAAAGAGTACTAAATGGATCGATCTAACCTCAACTTTTTTTTAAATGAAAACATTCAAATTAATTTACAAGGTTTTGTTACAAATCTTATTTTAACCTTAATTTTATGTTTTATTTTAAGATATGTTTACATAAAATTTTCAACTACACTTTCAAACAAATATGAATTTTCAAAAAATTTTGTAATTTTAGGATTAACAACATGTATAGTTATTACCATCGTTAAATCATCTCTAGCATTGTCATTAGGTTTAGTCGGAGCATTATCAATAGTAAGATTTAGAGCTGCTATTAAAGAGCCAGAGGAATTAATTTATTTATTTTTAGTAATCGCCATAGGACTAGGAAATGGTGCAGGACAAATAACAATTACTTCTGTTGGTGTGTTACTTTCTATTTTGACTATTATTTTTTTTTCAAAAAAAAATATTCAAACTACAATTAGTCAAAATAATTCTTTACAAATGTCAATAAGTATAGAGGGAAAAATTGGTGAAAAAGATGTCACTACTTTGATCGATAAAGTGAATTCAAATACATTAAGAGCAAATTTAATTTCAATAAATAAATCATCAGATTTTTTTTCGTTAAATCTTGAGATAGTTGTAGAGAATTTTGATATGCTGGAGAAAATAAATTCAGAAATAATCAATTTACATCCAAAAGCAAATATTTCAGCAGGCAAAGATTTTAATGTGTCTCTATGAAATTGAAATCATATCAAAAAAAAAAAAATTACTTTAATAGATTCATAAGGATATATTTTTTTTTTACTGTATTTTTAATTTTTTTATCTCCTTTTGTAATTTACCAAACCGGGCTTTGGAATAAATATAAGCTTGAACTTGTAAAAAGAATTCATCTGAATGGTATGTCTAATTATAAATTTATTCCTAATATAATTGTTTTAGTCGCATCAAATATGTTTAACAATATTGAAAAAACAGTTGACCTAAATATTAATCAAGAAAATTTAATAATTCTTGAAAATAATAGAGAAAATAAATTAAAAAATCGTGAAACTTCCTGGGAGGAGGTAGAAGGTTTTTTAATTTCAAAAAATAATAAAAAAATTAAGACCAATATTAGACTTAAAGGTGATAGATTGTTTCACTATGAAAATAGAGATCATTCTTCATATAAAATAAACACTAAAAGTGAAACGTTTAATAAATTAAGTAGTTTTTCAATTCAAAAACCTAGAGCAAGAAATTATATACACGAATGGATTTTTCATAAACTATCAAGTCAACTTAATATAGTTAGTCTGAATTATGAGTTTATTAATTTTAAATTAAATGGAGAAAATCAAGGCTTATATGTAATTGAAGAAAGTTTTAGTAATAATCTTCTTGAAAAAAATAAAAGAAGGGCAGGACCAATATTTGGTTTGCAGGAAGAATTCGAAACTGCAAATTTAGAAAATATACTACTTGATCCTTATCAAATAAATTTTTGGGAGCGTCCAGAGAATTTAAATCTTTATTTAGACTCAAAAGAAAAATTATTAAAATTCTTTAAAAATGAGATAAACTTAAATGATTTATTTGATATAGAAAAATGGAGTGCATATTTTGCATTGTGTGATTTACTTAATACACATCATGGTGCACTTTTAAAAAGTGTGAAATTTTATTACAATCCAATAACTCAAAAATTTGAACCTATTGCTTTTGATGGTCATAAGTTACCCGCTTATGATCCGAGTCCTATTCTTGATGAATTGAATCTTTATGACCATAGAACTTTATTTCTAAAATCTCTTTCCAATGCAAAAAATATTAATAACAAGAATTTGCATGAAAAAAATATTAGTGATTTTTTAAAATTATTTTTTTTCAAAGAAAACAATAAAATTAATCAAATATTTTTTCAAAAATATGTTCAAAATTTGAAAAATATTACTAATAAAAAATTTTTAGATGTTTTTTTTAAAAAACACCAAAAACAAATTGATAAAATAAATTCAAAGATCTATTTAGATGGTTTTCAATTTGACTACAATACTGGAAGAAAAAAAGGTCTTGGCATTTATTATTTTGATAAATCAAAGATTTATGAAAGAGCGATCAAAATTAATGAATTACTTAAAATCAATTTAGAAAAAATATCTGTTGATGATTATAAAGATCAAATAGTTTTAAACAATTTATATGTTAATAATTTACAACTTCAGATCAACAAAATTTTTTGTAAAGAAAATAGAAATATTTCTTTAAATCAAAACTTGGTTCAAAATATTTTGATAATAAAAAAAAAAAAATTAGATTTAGAAAATTTAAGATGTGATAAGATTATATTTGTAAATAGATATAATAATAAAAGGTTTGTTAAAAAAATCTCATTAAATTCATATTTGGAATATAAATATGAATTAGATAATTATAAAAAATTTTTTAAAATTGTAGGCAATCAATTGTATCTCAAAAATGACAAACAATTGATTGATTCTAATATAAAAATACCAGGTGGGTACGAAGTTGTTATACTTCCAGGTCAAAAAATAAATTTGATTAATAATGCCTTTATATTTTCATACTCTAATTGGAAAGTCATTGGTGAAGAAAAAAGACCAATCTTAATAAATGGTTTTTCCAATAATTTTGGTGGTGGTATATTTATAATGTCAACTAAAAATAATATTTTTAAAAATGTTAACTTAGAATTTCTGAATGGTCCTGATATAAATAATTATTATAAAGACGCCTATGTTTTAGCAACACTTCCAAACGATAAATCTAAAAATTTTTTCTATATTTATAATTTTGATAAAAATTATCCAAATAATTTGAATAATACGAGAATATTTGGAGCTATTAATTTTTTTGACACAAAGGTTGAAATTAAGAATATGAATTTCAAAAATCTTTCTTCAGAGGACTCATTAAATATAATTAATAGTAGTTTTGACGTGAGTAATTTAAATTTCGAAAATATTAAGTCAGATGCAATTGATATTGATTTTTCCAATGGTCGTATTTCTGAAGTTAATTTAAAAAATATAGGTAATGACGCTTTAGATTTTTCAGGATCAGAAGTAATCATCAATAACATCAATTCAGCATTTGTTGCAGATAAAGTAATTAGCTCAGGAGAAAACTCAAAATTAAAAATAAACAATCTTACATCGAAAAATGCTTTTATTGGTATCGCAAATAAAGATGGATCAAATTTAGTTGCTAAAAATCTTGATTTTGAAAATGTAGAAATATCCTTTGCAAGTTATTTAAAAAAAGATATTTACGATCAAAGTTTTACAGATGTCAGTAATTTTAGGTCTACAAATACAAAAAAAATGTATTTGTTAACAAAAAACTCTAAATTAATTTTAGACCAAAAAAAACAAAAAAATAATATATCAAACAAAATTATTAATAAAATTATATATAGAAAAGATAAAAGTCTTATTAATTAAATGATAAAAAAAATATTAATTATTTGCTTTTTCGCTTTACATTGCCTCAATTCGTACGCTATTGAGAACTTTTTTAAATCAATTAATCCGATTAATTATGATAATTCAATTAATGTATTTATAGAAATAAGTGCAGGTGATACATTTAAGCATCAATTATCTAAAGAAACCTCAAAATTAGAATTAGTATATGACCAAGCTGGAGAAAGAAAAATTAAATATTTACCATACCCATTTAATTATGGAGTATTGCCACAAACTTACGAAAGTATAGATGTTGGAGCTGATGGCGATCCATTAGATGTGATTTTAATAGGTCCAAGAAAAAAAAGTAATAATTCATACAGGGTCGATTTAATTGGTATTTTATATTTAAAAGATGGTAATGAGATTGATAATAAAATCCTTGCAATTGATAATGAAGAAATTTTTACAGATGTAAAAAATATTGAAGATTTAAATTTAAAATATCCCGGTATAATAGAGATAATTAATATTTGGTTAAAAAACTATAAAGGTGGAGATATATTAATTGGAGATATTAAAAAAAAGAAAAAAGCTCTAGATTACATTAAGGAGAGTAGAAATAGGTATTTGGAGACTTATGGAAACTAGGTTCGAGAGAAAATGGTTGCTGCCATTGGAATTATATAATGAATTGTATTTTGCTTTAAAAAGATCAGTTTTTCAATTTGATATACAATTTGAAGTAAGGAATGTAAATTCAATTTATTTTGATGATTTTTATTTTAATTCAGTTTATCAAAATTTAGATGGTATAGCAGATAAGCAGAAACTAAGATTGAGGTGGTATCATAAGGAAAATCTAATTAGTAATCCAGCCTTAGAAATTAAAAAAAAGGTTGGGTTTTTGGTTAGAAAAAAAACTTATAAGTTAAATTTAGAAAAAAATTTTGCTTTTGATCTTGATGTTTTTAAATTAACAAGTTTATTAAAAAAAAAATTCCCATTAATTGCATCATTTAATCCAATTAGCTCGACACATTATAAGAGATATTATTTCATTTCAAAAGATAAAAATATTCGTGCAACAATTGATAAAGATGTAGGCTATTATCAAATAAAAAATTTTAGAAAAAAAAATATAAATAAAAAAAAAGAAAGAAAAATAATACTTGAATTTAAATATAATAAAAATTTAGATAGTGAAGTTAGAAATAAGTTAAACTTAAATAATAGTTTAAGATTTTCTAGAAATTCTAAATTTATTAACTCTATTTTTGATATATATTAAAGTTGAATCTTATTTAAAAGCAAAAAATTAATTATGGGAACTAAGAAATATTTTAACTTAGCAAAAAGTAAACTTTTTAAAATATGCAGAAGTATAACTGGAAATGGTATAACTTTATCTCTAAGAATAATAAAAAAACAATTTTTAGGATTTAAAATAAAAAAAATTAAATGTGGAACAAAAGTTTTTGACTGGAAAATTCCTCCTGAATGGAATGTCTATGATGCATACGTCCTAGACTATAAGAAAAAAAAAATTATAGATTTTAAAAAGAACAATCTTCACTTAGTAAATTTTTCAATTCCTACTAAGATGAGAGTTAAAAAAAAAAAATTACTAAAAAAAATTTTTACTTTAAAAAAACAGCCTAAAGCTATCCCATATGTAACTTCTTATTATAAAAAAAATTGGGGATTTTGTGTCTCCGAGAATTACAAAAGAAAGGTTTTGGATAAGTACAAGGATAATGTATTTTTTGATGTTAAGATTGATACAAAGTTTAATTACAAGGGAAATTTACGATATGGAGAATATTTTATTAAAGGGGAAAAAAATAAAGAAATATTAATTTCAACATATTTGTGCCATCCATCTATGGCTAATAATGAATTATCAGGACCAATAGTTGCAATGTCTTTAATTGATTATTTTAAAAAAAGAAAACTTAATTATGGAATTAGATTTGTTATAATACCAGAAACCATTGGTGCCATTTCATACATTTCAAAAAATTTTGATAAACTAAAAAAAAATGTTTTTTGTGGATTTAACATTACATGTGTAGGTGACTCTAGAAATTACACATTTATTAAGTCAAAGTATGAAAACTCGCCATCAGATTACTCAATCGAAAAAATTTTAAAAAATAAGAAGCTCAAATACATCAAACAAAGTTTTCTTAAAAGAGGGTCAGACGAAAGGCAGTATAATTCTGTCGGTGTAAATTTAGGAATTACTACTTTTAGTAGATCAAAATTTCATGAATTTCCAGAATATCATACTTCTTTAGATGATTTTAATTTTGTTTCGGTAAAGGCTTTAAATCAGAGTTTTAATGTTATGAAAGAGTCTATAGAGTTAATCCAACAAACGACATACCCAAAATCAAGAGTAATTTGTGAACCTTTTTTGACAAAAAAAAAGTTATATCCAGAGGTAAATATCAAGGGAAGAAAATTTAAAGATAAAACAACATTAATTTTGGATTTTTTGCAGTATAGTGACGGTAGGGTTGACCTAAAAAGAATTTCAGAAAAAATTAAATGCAAATATAGTGAAGCTCAAGACATTTATAAATATCTTTTAAAACTCAAATTAGTTTATTAACAAATAGAGATAATTTTATAAATTGATATTATGTTTAGTAAAATATTTTATATTTTTGAAAGTTTAAACAAATTTACTTTAAAAATTTTTTATTATCTAATTAAAATTAAAAAATATTTGAAAAGTTAAATGGTAGTTTCAAAAGATAAGCTTCTAAATTCATTTTTTATCTTAATTCCCCTTTCTCTATGTTTTAGTACTTTTTTAACTGAAATAATTTCTTTGATTTTTACAATAATGGTTTTCTTTTTTGTATTAAAAAAGAAATATTTTGTAAGTATAAATAAAAAGTTTTTTTTATTTTTATTTTTATTTCATATTATTATTTTTATATCCTCCAGTCTTAATCCTTATCCTGATTTAATGTTAAAGGGTTTTGGATATATAAGATTTCTTTTATTATATTTAGTTTTATTGATTTTTTTGAGTAACACTGATTTTAGTGGTAGTAAAAACATTGCAAAAGTTGCATTTGCATTATTTTTTTTGATATTATTTGATGCTCTCATACAATTTATTTTTGGAAAAAACTTTTTAGGTTTTGAAAATACCAGTAATAGAATTACAGGAATATTTAAGGATGAAGAGATTCTGGGTTCTTTCGTGATAAGATTTTTACCTATCTTGTTATGGTTTATGACTATTGCAAATTTTAATTTTCAAAAAAATAAAAATTTATTTTCATTTCTTTTATTTTTTTCATTAATGGTTATCTATATTTCTGCTGGTAGAAACGCATTTTTCTCTTCAATAATTTTTAGTTTAGTATTATTAGTATTTTTATCTCAATTAAGAAAAAATATATTAATTTCTCTATCATTGTTCTTGATAACAATTATTTTGATTAATACATTTAACATTGGAAAAACTAATCCAGCAAATAGAATTTTTCTGAAAACTTTCAATCAAATTACAGATCACAAATTTCATGATAAAAAAAAATTACCTCTTAAAGGTAATAATAAAGAATATGAGGTCTATATTTTTGGTGAAGTGTATCACAATCATTATAAGTTAGCACTTTATTTATTTGAAAATAATTTTGTCAAAGGAGTTGGTGTAAGAGGTTTTAGAGCTTATTGTAGAATGCAAAAGTATGATAGTAAAATAGGCTATTGTTCAACTCATCCTCATAATACTTTTCTGCAAATTGCCTCTGAGCTAGGTTTAATTGGATTGACTTTTTATTTTATATTTTTAATTTTTTTTTTAAAACAATGTCATTTATTTTTATTGAACAAACATAAGTTAGATGAAAAAAAAGTATTTTTAATATCAGTAAGTATTTCCTCAATATTCATAAATTTTTTTCCTATAGCACCTGCACCAAATTTTTTTAGTGGCTGGAATTCTTATTATTATTATTTCACGTTGGTACTATTTATATTTTCAATAAGAGATTTGCAGAATATAAGAAACACAAAATTTAAAAATAATCTATAAATGAATAGTTTTAAAAATCTTTGGAAAATCATTACAAAAAAAGAAAAAAAAATTTTTTTATTTATTGTTCTTCTTTATATTTTTCAAGCAATTTTAGAAATGGTAGGAATTGCTGCAATAATACCATTTGTAACTTTTCTATTAAAACCAGAGGCTCTTGTTGAAATTCCAATTCTATCAAATTTGATTAATTTAGATGAGATAGAATTAAATGAAAATTTTATAATATTTATGTGTGTTACTTTTTTTCTTATTTTTTTAATTAAAAATATTTTAATTATCTTAACAAATAAAGTGACTTTTAATTTTATTTTTTCAGTAAGAAAAAATTTATATTTGGATATTCTAAAAAAAATTATGCATCAAAATTACCTTTTCTTTGTAAGACAAGGAATACCAAAAATTGCGAATGTATTATCAGAAGAAGTAAATAATTTTGCTACAAGAATTGTTAAACCAATTATTAATTTAGTGAGTGAAATTATAATCACACTAGCCATAATTTTATTGATTTATATCGTTGGTTATATTGATGGTTTAATTATATTATTGCCACTAGTTGTTGTAATTGGTCTTATTTTAAAAAAATTAAATAAATCAATTAAAAATTGGTCAAATATAAGAATAATAAATAATCAAAAGCTTATAAGTTTAAAATATAATTTTATAAATAGCATAAAAGAAATAATTATTTACGGAAAAATATTCAAGATTTTTGAGGATTTTCAGTCTAGTTTGAAAAGTTTGCAAAAAGTTGACACTAATAATAACGTTGTATTAACAATTCCAAAAGCACTACTAGAACAATCAATAATCTTAGTTTTCATAATAATAATTCTATTTCTAAAATTTTCTGGAGTTTCATATGAATCTATTATTATTACAATAAGTTTTTATTTAGCTGCGGCTTATAGATTAGTCCCTTCATTCAATAAGATTTTTATTGCAAAACAAAGTTTAAAATTTGGTGAACCTTCAATACCAAAGTTGATGGAGTTTAAAAAATTGAAAAATGAAAATATATTTCTTGAAAATAATAATATAAGTAAAATCATAAATTTTAAAAACGATATACAATTGAGAAATATTAATTTTGGATATGATAATAATTCAGAGGTTATTAAAAATCTTAACTTAATTATAAATAAATATGACCTAATTGGCATCTATGGAGAAAGTGGATCAGGAAAATCAACTTTAATTAATATCCTAACTTTTTTACTAAAAACAAATAATGGAAAAATTATTGTCGATGGCAAAGAATTAAACGAATTAGATTTAATCAGAAAATATCAAAACTTATTCTCAATTGCTTCTCAAGACACTTTTTTAATCGATGGAACATTGAAAGATAATATAACTTTTGGCTCCGATAAAAGCTTCTCAGAAAACAAAATAAAAGAGTCAATTAAATTTGCTAGATTAAATAATTTTGTAGATAGTTTAGAGCTTGGGCTTGATACCCATATTGGTTCTACAATAAAGCAATTATCATCTGGCCAAAAACAAAGAATTGCCATAGCTAGATCAATATATAGTGATAGAGAAATATTAATCTTTGATGAAGCAACCAATGCACTAGACGAGGAAAATGAAAAAATTATTTTTAAAAATATAAATGGATTAAGGTCAAAAAAGACTATTATTATAATCACTCATAATTTAGAAAATTTAAAAATTTGTAAAAGAATTATTTCTATTCAAAATCAGGAAATAATTGAAAAAAAAAATGAAAAATATAAATATTGAAAATGGTTGTTTAAAAAGAATTTTAAGACTAGAAGAGAGTAAACATTTATGATTCTAGGGCTCATACCATCAAGATTAAATTCTAAAAGATTAAAAAATAAACCTTTGTTGAATATCGATGGTCTCCCAATCATCGTCCATACTTTTAAAAGGGCTATGTTATCAAAAAAACTAGATCGTGTAATTGTTTGTTGTGATGATAAAAAAATCTTTGATGTAGTAAAAAAACATGGTGGTGAGGCAATGTTGACTTCAAAAAAACATAAAAATGGGACAGAGAGAATTTTTGAAATAGCAAAAAAATTTAAACCAAAATATGTGGTTGATGTTCAAGGTGACGAGCCATTTGTTGATCCAAAAGACATCGATCGGGTAATTGACTTTCATAAAAAAAAATCAATGTTTGATATTGTTGTGCCAAGTATGTTGGCTGAACATAACGCCTTAAGTAGAAACTTAGTTAAAGTAGTATTTAGTGATAATGGTAAAATTTTATATTTTAGTAGAGCTCTAGTTCCTTATGATTATTTGGATATTAAAAATAATTATTATAGAGATTTATCTATCGTTTCTTTTAAATATGATGCTTTAAAAAAGTATAATAGCTTTAAAGAAGGTAAGATTGAAAAAATTGAGGGTATTGAACTTATAAGAGCGATTGAAAATAATTTAAATTTAGGAACTTTTAAAGCAACTAACTCAGGATTTGCAGTTGATGTAAATCAAGATTTGATGAAAGCAATAGATTTAATGCCAACAGATAAAATTAGAAAACTCTATTAATAGATCTCTAATTAATGAAAAAAAAAACTCTTTATTTGTTTGATCTTGATGGAGTTATAATAGATTCAAAAAAAAATATGAAAATATCGTGGGAGACAGCTAATAATAAATTTGAGTTAAAGAGATCATTTAAACAATATTTTTCATTCATTGGGAGAGATTTTAAAGATATACTCAAAAAATTAAAAATTAGGAATAAAAATTTTGATAAAATTGAGAATTTTTTTAAAAATGAGTCGATTAAGAATTTTGATAAATACAAGCTATATCCACAAGTAAAACAAGTTTTAACAAAGCTAAGAAAAAAAAAAATTAAAATTGGAATAGTAACCTCAAAAGATTGTCTTAGGACTAAAAAAATTTTAAAAAAATTTTCTTTAAAATTCAATGAGGTTAGGTGTAGTGATAATAAATTAGCAGGTAAACCTAAACCAGATAAAATTCTTAGTATTATTAAAAAATTAAAAGTAAATAAAAACCAAACAGTTTACGTGGGCGATATGATGGTTGATAAATTAACAGCCAAAAATGCTGGAGTAGACTATATCCATGCATCATATGGATACTCTGCAAAGAACATTAATAATAAAAATACAATACATTCATTTAATGAATTGATAAAAGATAAAATAAAATGAAAGAGAATTATAAAAAATTTATAGATCCAAATATCAGAAGAAAATCAGAAATTATTCAAAACAGCTTACAATTTGATAAAAGTAGTAATATTCCATTATTTTCACTTGTTGAAATAAGTGATTCTGGAACTTGTAATAGGTCTTGTTCTTTTTGTCCTAGAAGCGATAAAAATTGGATAGAAGAATTTGATAAGAAGGAATTTATAAATCCCAAGTTGCATGAAAATATAGTATCTCAATTAAGGGATTTAGATTACTCAGGTATTGTAGTTTATTCAGGGTTTAATGAACCACTTTTAAATAAAAATATATTTAAAAATATTTCTCAAACTAGAAATTATTTACCTAATGCAAAAATTGAGTTGATTACCAATGGAGATGTTTTAAATGAAAAAAGAATTAAAAAATTATTTGATGCTGGCTTATCTACTTTGTTAATAAGTGTGTATGACGGCCCAGAAGACATGGTCAAATTCAAAAAAATGTGTAAAAATTCAAATCTTGAAAAAGAACAATACGTTATTCGAAACAGGTATTTGCCACCTGAAAAAAATTTTGGAATTACAATGTCAAATAGAGGTGGATTGATGGAAAATGCAGAACATTCAGTTCCTTCTTTAAAAAAATCATTAAAGACTCCTTGTTATTATCCAAGTTATACATTTTTTATTGATTATAATGGCGATGTATTAATGTGCTCTCATGATTGGGGTAAAAAGAATATACTTGGTAATTTAAATAAAGAAAAGATTCTTGATGTTTGGTTGTCTGAGAACGCAATGAAAAGTAGAAAAAATTTATCAAATGGGAACAGAGAATTTGCACCTTGTAATGTATGTGATGCAGGTGGAACATTGATTGGAAAAAAACACGTTAAAGCGTGGGAAAAATTTAACTTAAGAAATATTATAAATGAATAAAAAAAAAATGCTCATATTAGGAGGTAGTTCTGATATTGGTTTAGAAATAATAAAGATATACCTGAAAAATAACTTTTCTATAATAGCTCAATATAATAAAGGATCTAAAAAATTTTTTTCTTTGGTAAAGAGAAATAAAAATAATTTAAAAAAAATTAAATTTGATTTTTCTTCAGATAATCAAAAAATAGAGAATTTTTTCAAAAAAAAAGATATTTTAAAATCAGATGTTTTTATTAATTCACTTGGAGCAATTTTTGAGACTAATTATGAAAATCTTAATTTAAAGGATTTAGAAAAAAGCATTAAAATTAACGCTTATCCTAGTATTTATGGAATGAGTAGTATTGGAAAAAAAATGGTTAAAAAAAACTGGGGCAGAATTGTAAATCTAGGATCAATCGGAGTTAAATTTGGTGGGGGAGAAAAAAATTTTCCTTACTCTCTATCAAAGTTTATTTTAGAGTTTTTTCCAAGTCACACAAAAAAATGGATTAAAAATAATGTGTTAATCAATACAATAAGAGTTGGAGTCACTAATACAAAATTACATAAAAAACTGCCGAAAAAGAGTCTAAAAAAAAGATCAATGTTGATACCAATAAAAAGGATGGCAAGTTCTGAAGAAATAGCAAAATTTATATTTTTTTTAGGCTCTGATAAAAATACTTACATCACCCATCAAGTAATCCCCATTTCTGGTGGAGAATAATTTTTTAATGAAAGCACCAGCAAGATTGAATATTTTAAAATCAAAAGAATATTTAAGAAAATACAATCAAGAAAAATACAAACCAGATAGAAATACAAATTTTTATTTAGCCTCATATACAAAATCAATTGGGTATTATATTCTAAAAAAAATTTTTAACATAAAAAGTAAAAGCCTTTTTGAAAATTTCTTATATATAATTTCGGATATTTATTTTGGAATAAATTATTCTGTAAAAATAATTAAAAGAAAAAATTTTAGAAATTCTTTTTCAAAGATTGTATTAACTTGGGGTTTTAAAAAAGATTTTGATAAAAATGGAGTTTTTTATGACAAATATTTTAATACATATTCCTCCACCCAAAAAAAAATACTTTGGCTGATAGTTTATTTAGATAATGATTTACCAAAGAAAATATCCCCAAATTTAGTTTTGATAAAAGCTAAAGGGTATAAAATTTTTAATTTATTAAGTTGGTTGAAATTTTTATTTTTAAATACTCCAAAAATTTTTAAAAATTTTGATTTTTTTTTAGTAAATGTTTCAAGTTTTAATTTTTTTTCCAAAAGATTTATTTTTTCATTAAAAAGTATTTTGAATAAAAGATATGAAGAAATTATAATCCCTTATGAAGGTCAACCATTTCAAAATGAAATAATTAAGTTTTTAAAAAATAAAGATAAGAATACTTTAGTCACAGGATACATACATTCTCTTCCAGTTGCAGTTCCAACAAATTTTATACATAAACGCTTTTCTCCTGATAGAATATTTTTAAACGGAAAAGACCAAATATTTTGTTTTAATAAAATTTTAGGCTGGCCAATGAAAAAATTAAATTATATACCTTCACTTAGATTCAGAAAATCTAAAATAATTAAAAAAAAAAAAATATTAATTCCATATTTAGTAAAACGACCTGATCGAGTATTATCAAGAATAGAATATATCCATAAAAAAATATCAAACTTAAATGGATATGTAATACAGAGTCATCCAGCTGCAAAAAATTTTAAATCAAACCTTAGACTCGTCTCAAAAATGCAGCGAATAATTGATAGTGACTCTTTTTTAAAACAGAGTTTGTATGATCTTATTTTTGTTGGTCATTCTGGAGGAATTTCTGAGTTTTTAGAAAATGGTTTTAAAATTCTTCATATATGTGAAGATCCAGAATTTGAGTGCTTTCAAAGTGAAATTTGGAAAAGTATAAAAACCACTAAAATTTCGAAAAATATATTCTCTTATAAACTTAAAAAAAAAGGTAATTTGATAAATTTTGGAAAAAATAATACTGATTTAAATTCAATTTTGGACTATTAACAATCTTGGTATAATTGAAATAGATTCAAATATTTTTGATAAATATGTTGAAAAGTAAAATGTCTAAAACTTTTAGAGGTAAAAAAGTTTTAATTACAGGGCACACAGGTTTTAAAGGAACTTGGCTAACACTTTTAATGTTAACTTTAGGTGCAAAGGTAACAGGAATTTCTTATGGAAAAAAAACTAAGCCCTCATTATTTAGAGTCCTTAATTTAGAAAAAAAAATTTCACATCAAAATATTGATATTTGTAATTTTAAAGAGTTAAAAAAAACAATTATTCAATTTAGACCAAATTTTATATTTCATCTTGCTGCTGAGGCAATAGTTTCAAGATCCTACACAGATCCTTTAGAAACATGGAAAACAAATACTTTAGGAACAATAAATATTTTACAAATTTTAAAATCAGTAAAATTTAATGTAACAAATGTATTTATTACAAGTGACAAAGTGTATAAAAATTTGGAGTTTAACAGAGGTTATCATGAAAAAGATATTCTTGGAGATTATGATCCATATAGTGCATCAAAAGCTTCTGCAGATTTGGCAATTCAATCATATTTTAAGTCATTTCTTAAAAAAAAAAGGAATATTAAGATTGGAATAGCTAGAGCGGGAAATGTTATTGGTGGAGGCGATTGGTCTAAAGGAAGAATTGTACCAGATGCAATTTTGTCTTGGATTGATAAAAAGGAATTGATTTTAAGAAACCCATCTTCAACAAGACCTTGGCAGCATGTTTTAGAACCTTTAAGTGGATATCTGCAATTAGCTTTTAAACTAAGCAAGAATAAAAAA
>MDTG01246536.1_pt1 | contig 20575 bp, 19 predicted proteins | sample 811421 | NCBI WGS metagenome assembly MDTG01 (sample SAMN05326645, study PRJNA326480) | marine metagenome | isolation source: seawater | place: Pacific Ocean: South East | collected 2011
GTCAAAAAGAAATTGACGCTGTAGTAAATTGTTTAAAAAAAGGTACACAAATGGGGGAGCATGCTTCTTTGTTTGAATCTAAAATTACAGCTTTATTTAATCAAAAATATGGTTTATTTGTAAATTCGGGATCATCTGCGTTATATTTAGGTATGGAGTCATCCAATTTTCCAGCGGGATCTGAGATAATCACTCCAGCACTAACTTTCTCTACAACCGTAGGAAGCATCCTTAAAAATAATATTACTCCTGTATTTGTAGATGTGGGCGAATCTGATTATTGCATAGATGTTAATTTAATTGAAAATGCAATTACCGACAAAACTGTTGCAATAATGGCACCGAATTTAATGGGAAATATTTGTGACTGGCAGACAGTGAGCGATCTTGCAAAGAAATATAATATTAAAGTCATAGAGGACTCAGCAGATACTCTAGGAGGAACAATTAATAATAAACCATCCGGTAGTTATTCAGATTGGTCAATAACCAGTTTCTATGGTTCGCATATTATCAATTGTGCAGGTAATGGCGGCATGTTATGCATTAATGATGAAAAAATTTATAAGAAAGCAAAATTATTAAGATCTTGGGGGAGATCATCCTCATTGTTTGATGATCAGAGTGAAAAAATTGAAAATAGATTTAATATCAAATTAGATGATATAGACTATGATGCAAAATTTGTTTTTGAAGAGATAGGATATAATCTTGAGGGATCTGAAATAGGTGCAGCATTTGGACTAAAGCAACTTGAAGATTTAGATAATAATATTGCTATTAGAAAGTCTAATTTTCAAAGACAAACAGATTTTTTTAATAGTTATGATGAATTCTTTATCGTACCTCAACAAACACCAAATTCTGATTCTGCATGGCTTGCCTATCCAATTTTAATCAGAGACAATCATTTATTTTCTAGAAAAGAATTTCAAATATTTCTAGAAAAAAGAGATATTCAGACAAGGGTAGTTTTTACTGGCAATATCACACGTCAGCCAGGTTTCGCAGATAAACCTCATAAAATATCTAGCAAATTAACTAATAGTGATAAAGTTATGTCTGATGGTGTATTGTTAGCATGCCACCATGGGCTGACTAACGAGATGTTCGATCATATGCATGCAACTATATCTGATTTCATTAAAAGCAAAAATTTATAACAACAAGTATGTATGAGTACATTTATAAAAAACAGAGATTTAATATCAATCCTCTTAACAAGAGAAGTTGCCTACAAATTTAAAGGGTCATTCTTAGGCGTATTATGGATGGTATTAACTCCAATTATTCTAATAGTTATATTTACATTTATATTCGGTGAAGTATTTGAAATTAAATGGATGGATATTCCAGAATCAAAAGAATATTTTGCTCTGATACTATTTAGCGGACTAATGGTATTTAACTTTTTTGCAGAATCTATAACAAAAGCACCACTTTTATTCATATCAAATTCTAATTACATTAAAAAAATTTTATTTCCGTTAGAAATACTTCCAATTGTAAGCGTCTTGAGTTCATCCGTCCAATTGATAATTAGCTTCATTGTCTGGATTGTATTCTATTTAATCATTGTCGGTATTCCAAGTATAAATGTTCTATTATTACCGATTATAATGCTTCCGTATGTTTTTATTCTCTTTGGCTTGACTTTTTTATTTTCTACTCTAGGAGTTTTTATAAGAGATACTAATAATATTATTAGCCTTATAACAACTTTATTGTTATTTTTATCTCCAATATTTTACCCGATTTCAGTTATTCCAGAAGAGTATCAGTTGTATATATATTTAAATCCTGTTGCTTATCAAATAGAATTAACCAGAGATCTTATGATGTGGGGCAATACACCAAACCTTGTTTCATTTCTTATTTATTTTACTTTAGCTTATCTGTTTTATCTTTTGACTATAAAATTCTTTAGCAAAAACAAGGATAGATTCATTGATGTCTTGTAATGAAATTATAAACATAAATAATATTTCTAAAACATATAAATGTTTTGATAATAAAATCGACATCATAAAAAACTTATTATTTAATACGAATAATTATACAGAATATAGTGCGATAAAAAATATCAGCTTATCTATTAACAAAGGTCAATCTATTGGAATAATAGGGTCTAATGGAGCAGGTAAATCTACTTTGTTACAACTTATTAGTGGTATCTCTAAACCGACAACTGGGAATGTTATAGTTAAAGGAAAAATGACAAGTCTCTTGGAACTTGGTGCAGGTTTTAATCCAGAATTTACTGGTAAAGAAAATATTATTATAAGCGCTATGATATACGGATTAACTAAAGAAGAAGCAAAACAAAAACTCAATGAAATAATAACTTTTGCTGATATTGGCGATTACATAAATATGCCAACTAAAACATATTCCACAGGCATGTATGTCAGATTAGCATTTTCAGTTGCTATACATGTAGACTCAGAGATTCTTATTATAGATGAAGCATTAAGTGTTGGTGATGCAAAATTTAGTTATAAATGTATGAATCATATTCGGAAATTTAGAGAGAAAGGTACTCTTGTGCTCGTAAGCCATGATATTAATGCTATTTGTAATTTTTGTGATATTTGCTTGTGGATTGACCGAGGCGAAAAAAAAATGCTTGGTAATCCCAAAGAGGTTACCACAAGTTACATAAATAGTGTCCTTAAAGATAACTCTAATAATAATGATGAGATATCGATTGAGAAAACAGATGAAAATATATTTAGTGATAATATTATAGACATAAAAAATTTTGATATTAATCAAGAAAAAAATAATATAAACATATCTATGCAGCTAAAAATAAAAAAAGACTTATCCAATCTTTTGATTGGTTTTATTATAAAAGATAAATACGGACAAGTTGTTTCGGGCGAGACATTCTCTGTTGAATCAGAAAATGTAGATTTTAATAAAGTAATTTTAGGTCAAATATCTTTTAAATTACCTAAACTCAATAATGGAAAATATTTTTTTAGTTATTCAATAGCTGATGGAACAGAAGAAAATCATGAGCAGCATTATTGGAGACATGATGCCTTTATTTTTGATATACATAGTAATGAAAACAGGTATGGTATAATTAAATTAGAAAATATAGATTATACCTTTGAAAATGAATAATAAATTTATATTAGACCATCCTAATTATAACGACGAACGTATTTCTGTTGGCAGATATACTTACGGAAAACCCAAAATAACTCTTTGGTCTGATTTAGATTATGTAGAAATAGGTTCCTTCTGTTCAATTGCAGAGGATGTAAATATAATAGCAGGGGGAGAACACAATCATTCGTGGCTAACATCTTACCCTTTAAAAATAGCCTTTGGTTTAGTTAAAAATAATCAAGATAAAATTCCTTTCAATAAAGGCTCTATAATAATAGAAAACGATGTATGGATTGGGCAAGGGGCTACTATACTTTCTGGAGTAAGAATCGAAAATGGTGCAGTTATTGGTGCAGGTAGTTTAATAACGAAAGACGTTAAAGCTTATGAAATTGTTGGTGGTAATCCCGCGAGACATATAAAATATCGTTTTGATAGTACTGTTATCAATGAGCTTTTAAGTATTAAATGGTGGGATTGGAGCATTAAAAAAATACTAGAGAATGCAGAAATTTTACAGTCATGTGATATAAAAAAACTCAAGGACTTATAAATGACAATACGACGAAAAATAATCAGATACATTTTTATTAAGTATAATCACTATGGCTACAAATTACTTAGATTATTCAGATATATAAGGCCATATAAATCAAAAATTATATTATCTACAGGTACACCAATAAATAAAAATAGAGTTGCATTATTTTCAATACATCTAGAACAACTTGTGATAGCAGAGTATGTAAAACTATTTTGTAAGGAGCTAGATGAAAATGGGTATGATGTGATGCTAATTGTCACGTTTAATAATTCATTAAATATTGATAGCGTTAAGTCGTTTCTTGATGTCCATTTTATGGCTCATCAAGTTTTCTTACGAAAAAATTATGGAAAAGACTTTGGAGGCTTCAAAGATGGTTTAGAACATATTGATGCAAGTCAATGTGATGACATTATCCTATTAAATGACAGTATGATAGGCCCTATATTTACAAGCACTTTTATGACCGAGTTTGATAAAATCAATGGTGATGTAATAGGCATCACTGATTCATATGATATTGCATATCATCTACAATCTAGTTTTTTGAAATTTTCTGGTAAAGATAATGTAAAACTACTAAATCAATTCTTTAACGACTATGCTCCTACCAATAATAGAGACATAATCGTAAGATATGGCGAAGTAGGGATTTCTCAATTTTTCAAAAAAAATAAGAAAAATATTATCCCTTATGTATCTACAACTAGACTGTGGTCTGATAGTGGTTATATAAATAAATTAGAGGATAATGCGCAGCATGCTTATTGGTCAGAGCTTGTGTTTAAATACAAGGTGCCGTTTATCAAAAGAGAGCTTATTGTATCTGATCCATCAAAATTTCTTAAATTTTGTGATAAGAAACTTTCAGATGAATCTCTCAATATTATTGATGATGGATTAAAATATAGAATAAAATGAACTTCTCTAAACTTTCAAAAAAAATAAAATACTATATTTCATCTGCTTTAAAAGCTAAAACTGGAATTCCGCTATTGATGGTCGACTCTGCAAGTAAATTTCATGATTACACATATGTCTCTGGATGGTATTATAAAAAAGGAGAGAATCTTAAAACAATTGAAGTACATGATGAATCAAGTAGTGTCATTAAAACACAGTTTAAGACTTCGCTAGATTATCCTAGTGTCAATTCGCTTGATAAAAATTGTGGTTGGAAATTATCTATACTGTCTAAGCAAGAGATTGATCCAAGGCCAATTATTCTAAAATTTATCAGTAGCAACAATCATATATACAGTATCACGATCGGTGAATTAATAAGCGCTAGGCAAGATAGATATGAAAATATATATTCTAATTTCATAGCAGAAATAAAAGGGAAAAAGAACCTTAAAATATTAGACCTTGGCGGAAGAGATAGATCAAAAATTGATAGATCGCAAACATATGGTGAACATGATATTACTGTATTTGATATTATAGACAGTAAAAATGTTGATGTTGTGGGAGATGCACACAATTTATCGAAGTACTTTAAACCTAATTCATTTGATGTGATTGTTTCAAGCTCTGTGTTTGAGCATTTGCATTCTCCATGGAAAGTAGTTACTGAAATGAATAAGGTCCTTAAGACAAATGGCTTAGTATTTATTTCTACTCACCAAAGCGTGGGGATTCATGATCAGCCTTGGGACTATTTTAGATTTTCTGAATATTCATGGCAAGCCCTGTTCAATAAGAGAACAGGTTTTAAAATTCTAGAATCGTCCATGACATTTCCAAATTACATAATTTCACACTTATTTAGGCTAGAGCTTATGAATGCAGAAAAAAGTGCAGGGTTCGAATTATCACAGTTATATGCAAAAAAAGAAAATAGTACAAATCTAACTTGGGATGTTTCTACAAGCGAAATAATCAAAGATACATATCCAGAAGGAGAAGATGGATTTGATCCTGAAAGAATGAAATCAATAAATGATTAAATATACAGCGATTTTAATATGCATAACTTCGATTATTTTTTCACTAATTGAAGGGTCAAACTATCTTGATACTCACCACGATGCTATCATTTTTTCCAATTCACTTTTTATAATGAATGGATTATTACCTTATAGAGACTTTTATGTTCAGTATGGTATTGTTCAACCAACTATAACAGCTTTCTTTTTTAAACTATTTGGTGCTAAATTTGCATTACAAAACTTTGTCGTAGCATTAGCATACGCAGTATTTTTGTACTTCAATTTTAAGATCATCACAAAGCTAATAAACGAAAAAGCAGGATTACTTTTCCTTATTATACTTTTTTTCCTTGAGCCATTTGTTATCTTGCCTTGGCCCAATTTTTTTATGGGCATGTTTGCAGCCATAGCATTATATTATTTTGTTTTGTTTTTAGATGAAAGAAAATCAAACTATTTTTATATTACACTTTTTCTAATTTGCATGTTACCACTTACGCGTCTAAATGCTGGAGTGATAATTGTACCTATATTCCTACTGCTTTCCGTTATAGTAACAGTTAAAAGTCGTAGTATTCTTAATTATCTGAAATTAGTTGTTGCTTTATCACCTTTGTACTTAATCTTTTATCTAATTAATGATACTGATTTTATTAAACAAGCTTTGATATTACCCAGCGAGTACATATTACCACTATATTTTAAAATACCTAATGATATCCTGTACATTGCCGCGTTACATATAAATCTTTTTTTTCTTGAACCAAATCTATTTTCTGTAGTGTCAGCCAGCGAGATTTTATTTATATGGCGTTATGTTTTAATACTTGGTATAAGTATTAGCGCAATATACATTTTATACTCAATAGTAAAATCGAGAATGTTTAGTCGCGATAATGCTATTATTTTTATTTTTGCGGCTTGTGCAGGCTCAATGTCTTCGTCAGTTTTTCCTATTTTTGATAGCTTCCGAGCTATTAATGCATGGTTTCCATTTCTAATTATTATATTTTTTTTAGGTTCAAAATATTTATCATATAAAAAATTCTATACATTATTTGCTTTTTTTCCTTTATTTTTAGCTTACATTAACTTTACAACTTACGCTGTCTCTATTCCTACATTATTGACATTATTTAAACCTCATAATTTCAATGTACAGCTTGTGGACTTTTCAAAATCAATTAATATTGAGACTAGAGAGAGTTTTGATAGAGGCCTTGATAAACCACAGGCGCTAGAACTTAATGATCAACAAAGATTACCACTTCTTCAATACAGAAAACTTTTTAATATTCTTAAAACTGAATGCAATAATAAAAAATTTATATCTACCTCTGAAGATTATTTTATTTATCTTTTATTTCCAGACATGTATAACAAACTTGCACATAAAATGTATTATTATCAGGCTTTTAAAACACCAAAGGGTATTCCAGTTGATGCGAATTTAGAGTTATATCCTGACTTCAAGGATGTTCTAAACAATCACGATGGTTTATGTTATATATATCATCATAAAAAGCCAAAACTCTTACTTGAAGGTCTTAAAAAGTTTGACAAGCAAGTTACTCTAGGCGATATCACAATTTATATTAGATAGTATGAATGATACAAAAAAGATTTGTAGCATTATTGTTTTATATAAACATGATAATATAATTTTAGAACAGATAATTGATAATATCTATTCTGAATGTTCTCTTATTGTTTTAATCAACAATGAACAAAGCCTCCACGTAAATGAGAATATATTCTCTCGTGAAAAAATTATATTAATTAATAATAGTGTCAATATGGGAATATCGGTGGCATACAATCAAGGAATCCTAAAGGCACATGCTAAAAACTGTGATTATGCATTTCTCCTTGATCAAGACAGTCTACCGTCTGAACATTTAATCCCTGTATTAGTTGATAAGATACATAATAAAGACATAACAATGATAGGTGCTTCATACATAGAGTATGATGATAAATTTGTTCAAACATTTGATTCTCTTGAAAACTTAACTTACAGTACTGTTACGTTTAATATTGCATCTGGGTCTCTAATCTCTATTAAAAAGTTTTTCGAGGTTGGTAAGTATGATGAAGATATGTTTATGGAATACTTCGACACAGATTGGTGTTTAAAAGCTAAAAAATTGAACCATAAACTTTTAAAGTTAGATAATAAACTTCTACACCATAAAATTGGTATATCATCTCGAACATTATTTAGTAAGAAAATACATATTCATCATCCTAAAAGGTACTATCATAAATACCGAAATGCTATTTTGTGTTTTAAAAAAAAATATATAAATAGAACCTGGAAAATTTTGGAATTTTTTAAGTTAATTATAAAACTATTCCTTTATCCTATATATTCATCAAACGCTATACTTACATTTAAATATATTATACTTGGCATATATGATGGTCTATTAAACAAAAATAGAAAAGTTGATTAAATCTAAATAATTAAAATATAAACAGGTATCTATTTTGATACAAATTATATAATGAGGTATTTATATAATTAATATGATTAATCTTTAATAAATGATAATATAATCAAATATGAAAGTAGTCATATTAGCTGGTGGTTTCGGTACCAGAATAAGTGAAGAGAGTAGAACCATACCTAAACCTCTCATCGAAATAGACTCTAGACCAATACTTTGGCATGTAATGAGTATTTTTGCTCATTACGGGTATACTGAATTTGTTATCTGCTGTGGTTACAAAGGCTATCTTGTAAAAGAGTATTTTCATAACTTCATGCTACATAATTCTGATCTCACAATTAGTCTAAAAGATAATAAAATTGATATACATTCCAATAAAACTGATGACTGGAAAGTGACACTGGTTGATACGGGTTTAGAGACCCAAACGGGCGGTAGGATTAAAAAAATAAAGAACTTTATTGATGATGATTTTTTTCTAACATATGGAGATGGCGTCGCTAATATTAATATCAACCATTTACTCGAATTTCATAAGAAACATAATAAGATAGCAACAATAACTACTGTAAAGCCACAAGGCAGATTTGGTTCACTAGCTCTAGAGGATGATACTGTTACAAAATTTATAGAGAAACCAATGGGTGAATCAGGTTGGATTAATGGAGGATTTTTTGTTCTAAAATCGAAAGTGTTTGATTATATTGAAAACTCAAATACGTTATGGGAAAAAGAACCTCTAGAATCATTAGCTTCTGAAGGTGAACTAAAAGCATATAAGCATGAAAAATTTTGGCAGCCTATGGATACTCTGAGAGATAAAAATTACCTTGAAAGTTTGTGTGATAAAGAAAAACCGCCATGGTTTGAATTCAATTAAACCGTATAATTGATAAGATGCATCGATGGAAGCTAGAAGATGACCTTTATGATATAATGGATTCATCTCTTGACAGTTTAAAAATATTAGACAATAGTCAAATCCTATTAACAGGATGTACAGGCTTTATAGGCATCTGGCTTTTAAATACTCTTAATGAAGCTTGTATAAAAAATAATATTAATATTAAAATCTTTCTTGTATCAAGAAATAAACATATCAAGGAAATTTCTAGTATTTTAGTATCAGAATTAACATGTAATTTAAAGATAAAAATTATCACTTCAGATATAAGAAACTTTGAAACTTATGAAAGTTTTGATTATGTTATTCATGGTGCTGTAGATACTAGTGTAGAGCTTAATAATAACGAACCTGATGAAATGCATTCTACAATAATGGATGGTACAAAAAATCTATTGAAACAGTTACGCCATTCAAAATCATTACAAAAAATATTACATCTTAGTTCTGGTGCAGTATATGGAAAAACAACTAGTGATGAGCCTTTGAAAGAAATATTATTTTTAGATGAACCGATAAAAGGAAAGCTAGCTACATACGCTGAATCAAAAAGACTGAGCGAGTCTTTGATAAATACTTTTTCTAATAATTATAACATTCCTTCAGTTCATGCGCGTATATTTGCAGTCTGTGGTCCATTCATGAAATTTGATGCGCACTTTGCATTCGGTAATTTTATTAGAGATGCTTTATTCAACAAGAAAATAATTATTAAGAGTGACGGAGCTTCTGTGCGATCATTTCTATATGCCTCTGATATGATTAAATGGTTAGTCTATCTTTTGATAGGAGAAACTAATTTTAATTCATATAATATAGGATCATCTGAGTCAATATCTATTAAAAATTTAGCTTCTAAGATTTCAAATATTATGGGTTGTTCCTATGAGGTTCAAAATAAATCAATTACAATGTGGGACAATAAATATTATATTCCAAATATTGATAGAATTATTGAGGAAAGTAAAATAAATCCATTTAATAATCTTGATAAATCAATTATAAAAACAAGTCGATGGAAACAAAATGAAAGTAAAATTATCTGATTATGTTGTTGACTTTCTTGTAAAAAATAAAGTGTGTACATGCTTTAGTGTAACTGGTGGTGGAGCCATGCATCTAAATCACTCATTTGCAGCAAATAAAAAGATGAATGTTGTCTATAATCATCACGAGCAATCTTGCACAATGGCTGCAGAGTCATACTATAGACTGAATAATCGTATATCAGCTGCTAATGTTACCTCAGGGCCAGGGGGAACTAATGCTATAACAGGAGTCTATGGAGCATATGTAGACAGTATTCCAATGATTATCATATCAGGACAAGTAAAACTTGAGACTACCGTTTATAGCAGTAAGCAAAATCTAAGACAACTTGGTGACCAAGAGATAGACATAATTCCTCTAATATCAAGCGTTACTAAGTATTCAACTATGGTTACTAGTCCTTCAAAGATTAGGTATGTTCTTGAAAAAGCTCTTTTTGAGGCAACTAATAATAGATGCGGGCCGGTTTGGATTGATATTCCTCTAGATATTCAATCATCGATAATTGAAACGTCAAATCTTAGAGGATATAAACAGAAAACAATACCTACATCTAGCAATATAAATCCAAAAATAAAGAACATTTATAGTGAGATTAATAAATCTAAAAGGCCAGTTATCCTTGCAGGCAATGGGATAAGACTGAGTGACTCGCATAGTGTTTTTAAGAAGTTGGTATCTAAGCTTAAAATACCGATTACTACTGCATTTAATGGCCATGATGTTATTGAAGAGTCTAATCAGTTTTACATTGGTCGTCCAGGTACAGTAGGTGACAGAGCCGGAAACTTTGCAGTACAAAATTCAGATCTTCTAATTGTTTTAGGCTCTAGATTAAATATAAGACAGGTAAGTTATAACTATAAAAGTTTTGCTAGATTTGCAAAACTAATTTATGTTGACATTGATAAAAATGAATTAAACAAAGAAACGCTTAATCCTTATATGAAAGTTCAATGTGACTTGAAGATATTTATAGATAAAATGCTAACTAAAACTTCTCTATTAAAAAAGAACTTTAAACCTTGGGTTATATGGTGTAAAGAAAGAAAGGATAAATATCCAGTGGTCTTAAAAAAATATTCACAATCAAATATAATTAATCCATATTATTTTATTAAATTGTTATCAAAAAAAATCAAAAGTAACTCTATAATTGTTACTGGAAATGGAACAGCAATTGTCACAGCATTTCAAGCATTTGAAATAAAAAAAGGTTTGCGTTTATGGTCAAACTCTGGCTGTGCAGCTATGGGATATGATCTTCCAGCTGCTATTGGTGCATGTATTGCAAATTCAAATAGAGAGATTTATTGCATAACTGGTGATGGCTCTATTATGATGAATATACAAGAGTTACAAACAATCACTGGATATAATCTTCCGATTAAAATTATTTTATTGAATAATCTTGGCTACAGTTCTATATTTCAGACTCAAAAAAATTTCTTCAATAATATGGAATTTGGTGCTGGCCCAAATAGCGGAGTTACATTTCCATCTTTTCAAATTTTGTGTAAAGGATTTGATATAAAATACTCTAAATGCTCTAAGACTAAAAATTTATCTAACTCTTTAGATAGAGTCATAAAAAGCAAATCTAGTTATTTCCTGGAGCTTATGGTAGATCCTAAACAAATATTCGCACCTAAGCTAAGCGCAAAACAGCATTCTGATGGTACTATAACATCACCTCCATTAGAAGATATGTCACCGTTTCTCCCTGAAGATGAACTTAATGCAAACATGCTTGTTAAAGACGAATGAAATATTTAGATTCTTTTTTTAAACTTTATACAAATAGTCAGTTTATAAGATATTTAAGTATTGGATCGATTAATACATTTGTTGGTGTAATGACGTATCCCATACTTTTCTATATTTTATATCCTTATAATTTTAATTATATAGATATATTATATTTAAGCTTTCTAATAGCAACCTCATTTTCATTTGTTACTAACAAATTTTTTGTTTTCAAATCTAAAAGTGGACCTATTTTTGAATATTTCAAATTTATATCCATACATATTATTTTTCTATTAATAAATGTATTCGCACTCAAAACCTTGGTTGATGGTTATAAATATCATCCAGTAGTTTCACAATTATTCTTAACTTTTATTATCATTTTTATAGGATACTATTATAATAAGCTAATAACTTTTAGAAATTAAAATATCGAAAATGAAAAAAATATCAATCGTATCACCGACTTATAATGAAGAGAGTAATATAGTTGCTCTCCATACTACTATTAAAGATATTACTGATAAACTTAATTATGACTTTGAGTTTATCTATATCGATAATAAATCTACTGATAATACAAGAGAAAAATTATTATCACTTGCTAAAAAGGATAAATCAGTAAAGTTAATTTTTAATACAAGAAATTTTGGACATATACGTTCCCCATATTACGGTATTACACAAGCCACGGGAGACGCAGTCATTTATTTAGCATCTGACTTTCAAGATCCCCCTAACTTAATACCTGAATTTATTGAAAATTGGGAAGATGGATATAAATTAGTTTCTGCAGTTAGAAAAACAACTGAAAGCAAAAGTTACATTCTAAACAAACTAAGATTTATATATTACAAGCTATTAAATTATATATCAGATGTTGAGATAGTCCCTAATTCAACTGGTTTTGGATTATATGATAAGTGCATTATAGATCAGATTCGAGAAATAAACGATCCTTATCCTTTCCTGAGAGGACTTGTAGCATATATGGGTTATAGCTATAAGAAAGTATATTTCACGCAACCAAAAAGGAAGAACGGGGTTACCAAAAATAATTTTAATACTCTATTCGATATTGGTCTGTTAGGAATTGTAAGTCACTCTAAAATTCCTTTACGTATCTTCTCTATATTTGGATTTGTTGTATCATTCCTATCAATTATTTCAGGATTAGTTATTTTATTTCTTAAAATATTTTTTTGGGATTATTTTCCAATGGGAATAGCTCCAATTCTAATTGTCACTTTCTTTCTTTTTGGTTTTTTATCCTTAGGACTTGGCATTCTCGGTGAATATATTGGAGTAGTTTTAACTTATTCTCAAAAGAGACCTATTGTAATAGAAGAAGAAAGAATTAATTTTGATAAGATAATTTAATATTTAAATGTAAATACCACAAAATTTTTGTTAAAGTATTACTTTATGTCAAAAAAAGATAAACAGAGAGAATTAATCGAAAATTTATTTGTACTTGAATTAGCAAATAATCATCTTGGGTCTATTGAAAGAGGATATAAGATAATTGACGAACATAGTGCAGTCACAAAGATGCATAACATCAAAGCAGCCATAAAGCTCCAAATAAGAGATGTCGATAATTTTATACATAAAGATTTTTTAAATGGAGATGGCTCAAGGTACATTGAAAAAACACTGAAGACAAAACTCTCTTTCGAGGAGTATGCCACATTAGTAGATAGGATAAAAAATAGAGATTGTATTCCAATGGCTACAGCGTTTGACGAAAAATCTGTTGAAACCTGTGTGAAACTTGAACTTCCAGTTATGAAGATCGCAAGTTCAGATGCTAATGACTGGCCTCTAATAGAAAAAATAGCAGAGCATGATTTTCCTGTAATTGTATCAAATGGCGGATTATCAGAGCATGATTTAGATAAGCTTGTTGACTATTTCAACAAAAGAGATAAAGTCCTTGCAATCAATCATTGCGTTTCACTTTATCCAAGCGAAAATCATGAAATAGAATTAAATCAAATTGATTATTTGAAAAATCGATATCCCGACAACATTATAGGATTCTCATCGCATGAATATCTTGACTGGTCAAAATCAATGCTCATCTCTTACGCTAAGGGCGCGAGAACATGGGAGAGACATATTGATATAGATTTTGAAGGCATAAAAGTTTCACCATACAACTCTAGACCTGAAAATTGCAATGAATGGTACTTAGCATATCAAGAAGCAAAAGAGATGTGCGGATCATCTTCAATATCAAAAAGACTTATAACAACAAAAGAAACTAAATACCTTGATGAATTAGTGAGGGGAGTATACGCAAAAAAAGATATATGCAAAGGAGTGTCAATTGACTCAAAGAACTTTAATGATTTCTTTTATTTATCAATTCCTTTAAAGAAAGGGCAGCTTTCCTGCAGAGAAATTATTAATGATACTGTAATAATAAAAGATATTAAAAAAGATTCTCCTCTTCAGGTTGAACAAATTGATGGACCATTGTCAAAGAATCCCTCTATAAGAAAATTAATAACGAGCAGAGGTGTCTAGAAATAAACATTCATTTTTAACTTCTTAAAATAGAGTGTTTTTTTAAGGTTATATATTATTAGCTAGTTATGAGTAGATTAATCAAGACAGAATCTTTTTTAAACCTCGATAACTTAGTAAATTATTCAATTATTCTTTTTTTTATTTTCAATTTTATTTCAAGGGATATATCTAATCTATTTCTCATACTTTTATTTTTTTTATCATTATATGGCATATATATAAGAAAAATAATATTTGATAAATTTGATAAAAAATATCTTTTTCTAGTGCTGACATTTATAATTTACCTAATTATTAATAATATGATTACGGGAGGTAAAATTAATGAAATTGATAATTATTCCAGACTATTATTTCTCTTTCCATTATTCATTCTTTTAAAAAATACATCAGTATCTAAAATTGATATTATCTTGATTTGTCAAATTTGCCTTGTGATTGCATTCTCAATCTTTTTTTTAAACCATTATCCATCTAATGAGAGATATATGGGAACTTCATCATCATCCATTACCTATGGTAATATCGTAATGACTATTACAATCGTACTGCTATATAATACTTTTAATGTTAAAAAGACTCAGATAATACTTCTTAATATACTTATAATAATATTTGGTCTTATAGTATGGGCTGAGACTCTTACAAGAGGCTCTCTAGCAGGACTAACTTTAGCGCTAATATATATAGCTTATATAAATAGAGATAAAATTAAGCTTATCTTTCTGTCGTTTATAGTTATTGTAGTTTTTATAAGTAATAGCTCCATATCTGAGAGGATTTATAACACATATGAGAATATTAGCTCTGTGAGCAGTTTTGAATTAATGAATTCAACAATTGAAAATAGATCAGAAAATCAACGTGTAGCCTACATATTATATGCACTGACCCAAATTCAAGAAAAGCCAATTATTGGAATAGGGGCAAGTAATGTTAGTGAGCCAATGAGAATTTATTTTAGATCAAATGGGTATTTAGTTGCTCAATCAGATCATTTTCATAATGAATATTTGGATGTAATTACAAAGTTTGGTTTGATCGGCTTTATATTATTCTTTTTAATATTTTATAGTATTTATCAACAAATAAAAAAATCTAAATTTATCTTTTTTAGAGACATATCTATGCTGTTGTTGTTATCACAGTTGGGGTTCATGTTATTTCAATCACAATTTGCACATCATCAAGCAATTACATTTTTTCTGATATTTCTGTATTATACTCTTTCTCAATGCACAAAATCATCAGATAATAGAAACTATTAATTTATGGAAAGTTTTTGGAAAAATAAAAAAGTACTTATTACAGGTAATACAGGCTTTAAAGGCTCATGGCTATCTATTTGGCTAAAAGAGCTTGGTGCAGAGGTCTTCGGATACTCGCTTTCCCCAGAAACAAAGCCCAATATGTATTCAGCATGTGGACTAGAAAAAGAAATTAATTCGATGATAAACGATATATCGAACTTTGAGAGCCTCAAAAAATATATTAAAAAGATAAAACCTGAGATAATATACCATATGGCTGCACAACCTTTAGTTATAGAGTCATATATAAATCCATATAATACACTTGTTACTAATGTCCAGGGCACTTTCAATATACTTGAATGTCTTAGAAACTTAAATTATTCACATACATTTATCAACGTCACTACAGATAAAGTATACGAAAATAATGATTCTGATATTTCATACAAAGAAGAGGATAAACTTGGAGGTAATGATATTTATAGTGTAAGCAAAGCTTGTTCTGATCTTGTAACGAAATCTTATAGAAAATCATTTTATGATAAGTGTAATAAGAATATTAATATTTCAACAGCAAGATCTGGGAATGTAATTGGAGGTGGAGATTGGTCAGAAAATAGACTTATTCCAGATATTGTCAGAGCAGTTGCAAATAACGAATCTCTTGAAATACGTAACCCAGACGCTACAAGACCATGGCAGCATGTTCTTGAACCTCTCTATGGCTATATCTTATTAGCTGAATCTATGCATAGTAATAATGAATTCTCATCAGCTTGGAATTTTGGTCCAAATGATAATCAGGAGAAAACTGTTGAAGAGGTTGCTGCTTCTTTATTAAAAATGTACAAAAGACAAGACCTTTATAGAAGGTCACCGAGTAAATCAAAATACAAAGAATCTAAATTATTAAAACTTAATTGTGAAAAATCAGAAAGAAAATTATCATGGAGATCGATATTAACAATAAACGAATGTCTAGAATTAACATACAGCTGGTATTCTGCATTTTATAATTCTGAAAATGTATACACCTTAACAAAAAATCAAATTAAATCATATATTGATAAAGTAAATGAAAGTAATAAAAACAAGATTTGATGATGTTCTAATTTTTCAACCAAATGTCTATGATGATACTAGGGGTTATTTCTATGAGTCGTTCAATGAGAGTGTCTTCAATGATCTAACGAACCTTTCTACACATTTTGTTCAAGATAATCACTCCTTATCTAAAAAAAATGTACTGCGAGGACTGCATTATCAAAAAAAGCCGTATGAACAAGCTAAGCTTGTAAGAGTAATTTCAGGTCAAATATATGATGTTGTAGTAGATATAAGAAAAGATTCAAAGAATTTTGGCAAATGGTTAGGTTTTAATTTATCCTCTGAAAATCGTCATCAACTTTGGATACCTAGAGGGTATGCTCATGGCTTTTTAAGTCTAGATGATAATACAGAAGTCTTTTACAAAACTGATAACTTTTATAATAAGGAAGCTTCTGTCTGTATTAATTATAATGATGTTAGTCTAAATATTGACTGGCCCGTTCAAAATCCCTTTTTATCTGGCAATGACCAAAATGCTATTAAATTTTCAGAATATAGTACAAGTATATAAGGTTATTGCGTTATACTTACAAGGTAACAAATAGAAAGGAAAATATGCGTTTATTGATAACTGGTGGAGCAGGATTTATCGGGTCATGTATGGTTAGAGAGTCAATTGCTCAAGGCCACACAGTTCTAAATATCGATTCACTTACTTATGCAGCATGTCTTGATAATGTTTCTAGTGTCTCAAATTCAAAGCAATATTCTTTTAAAAAAATCGATATTCGTGATTATAACGAGCTGAAAAAAGAAATTGATTCATATCAGCCTGATGCAATTATTAACCTAGCTGCAGAATCACATGTAGATAGATCTATAGATTCAGCATCAAAAGTTCTTCAGACTAATATAATGGGAACTTTTAACTTATTAGATATTTTCACTAAATATTGGATACAAAAAAATACATCTAAAACATATAAATTCATACACATCTCAACAGATGAAGTATTTGGAGAGGCTTTGGATTCTGAGATGTTTACTGAGAGCACAAGATATGATCCAAAGAACCCATACTCAGCGTCTAAAGCAGCAAGCGACCATCTTGTAAGGTCTTGGCATAACACGCATGGAACGCCTGCTATAATAACAAATTGTTCAAATAATTACGGACCTTTTCAATTCCCTGAGAAGCTCATTCCTCTTACAATAAATGCAATTAGGAATTCAAATCCAATACCAATTTATGGTAATGGCAAACAAATAAGAGATTGGATATATGTTGATGATCATATAAATGGTGTGTTAAACGTTCTCGAAAAGGGCACAATAGGCGATAGTTATAATATTGGTTCTAATAACGAACTAAAAAACATTGATCTGGTAGAGATGATATGCAGCAACCTGGACAAGAAGCTTAATAACACTATCCCATCTAAAAATCTTATAGAATTTGTTAAAGATAGGCCAGGACATGATAGGCGATATGCCATAGATTCATCTAAGATAAGAACTGAATTAGGATGGACACCAAGTTTTGATATAGAAACTGGTTTAGACAAAACAATAGATTGGTATTTATCTAATGAAACTTGGCTTGATAACTTATCAGAGAAAGCAATTTTGAGAAATAGATTCTCATCTTAAACTATGAAGATATTAATCTTTGGCAAAACAGGCCAAATAGGCAAAGAACTTAAGTCTTTGCTTTCTTTACAAGGAATAGAGCATAAAGCAATAGCTCGAGGTGATTGCAATCATTCAGAAATGGGCGCAGTTCAATCCATAGTAGATACCTATAAGCCTAAGATTATTATAAATGCAGCAGCCTATACAGAAGTTGACAATGCAGAAGAAGATAGAGAAGAGGCAAGATTAATTAATGCAGAATTTCCAAGAATACTTGCTAAAATATCTTCAGAAAAAAATATTCTACTAGTTCACTATTCTACCGATTATATATTTAATGGATTTTCAACAGAACCTATAGCAGAGAGCGAGATTCCATCCCCTGTAAATTACTACGGCAGGACAAAGCTAGATGGAGAAAACAATATTATTACTAACCATAATAGATATATGATACTTCGTACTTCTTGGGTTTATTCAACGTTCAAAAATAATTTTCTAAAAAAAATAATCACACTTCTCAAATCCAAAGACTCAATCAAGGTTATAAATGATCAATATGGTGTTCCAACAAGTGCAAAATTTGTATCAGAAATGACATTATTACTGATTAAAAATTATTCAGGCAATTCTGCTATATATAATACTGTTCCAAAAAGTAATACAACATGGTGTGGGTATGCAAATTTTATACTTAAATGCCTAGTTGAAGAAAATATTATAAAAACTAAAAAAAAAATAATACCTGTATCTTCAGAATTTTATAAAACTATTGCAAAAAGACCTAAATACTCAGTATTAGATAATAGTAAATTAATCACAACTTTAAATCATCAAATTGATACTTGGGATATTTATTTAAAAAAGACAATTTTGGAGTTGAAGAATTAACATATGCTTACCATATCGATAGTCTCACATAATCAACTGCACATCATGGGCTCTCTTTTGAAAAATATTATCAATGAAACAGACTTTAATATTATTTTAACAATAAATACTGATGAGAATGAAGACATTATCGAAACTTATCCACGTAATAGAATTAGTATTATAAAAAATGATAAACCATTAGGATTCACTCAAAACCACAATAATGCATTTAGAAAATGCACAACAGATTATTTTTTAATACTAAATCCTGATGTAGTTATTGAAAATAATCTTATTAAAAACGTATTATCCGAAATGATTGAAAATAATATTAAAATATTTTCACCGGTTGCAGTTTCAAAATCAGGAAAATTTCTCGATAATGCTAGACGGTTCCCGAACCTTCTAACACCATTATTTAGGCTAATTTCGAAAAAAAATAAAATTGATTATAATCTTAAAGAAAACGATTTATATAAAGTCGACTGGATTTCAGGTATGTTTATTATGATAACCTCAGATGTATTTTCTAGCTTAGAAGGCTTTGATCAACAATTTTTCTTATACTATGATGATGTAGATTTATGTCGAAGGGCAAAAGAAAAAGGTTATACAATCTATCTTACAACAACTTATAAGGTCGTCCATGAAGGCAACAGACTAAGTAGAAAGTCAATTAAATATTTTCTAATCCATTTGCATAGCCTCTTTAAGTATCATTTTAAACATGGCATTTAATAAAGAATGTTTTCAAAGAAAAATAATTGATGTATAATTAAGAAAATTAAAGGGTTAACATGAAAACAGATATAGAGATAGCACAAGCTGCTAAATTAGAAAAAATAAATTCAATAGCATCCAAGCTTAATATTCCTGAAGAATCACTTGAACCTTTTGGTCATTATAAAGCTAAAATTTCGTTAGAATATTTAAACTCCCTTACTGATAAACCTGATGGTAAACTTATATTGGTTACAGCAATAAGCCCTACACCTGCTGGCGAAGGAAAAACTACCACATCAGTTGGGCTGGGTGATGCTCTTAATAAAATTGGTAAAAAAGCGCTAGTGACTATTAGAGAACCCTCACTCGGTCCGGTTTTTGGCATGAAAGGGGGAGCAGCTGGGGGCGGTATGTCTCAAGTAATCCCGATGGAGGATATTAATTTACATTTCACAGGTGATTTCAACGCAATACAGCTTGCCAACAACTTACTTGCAGCTATGTTAGATAATCATATTCATCATGGAAATAAACTAGGCATAGACGTTAGAAGAGTTGCATGGAAGAGAGTTCTTGATATGAATGATAGGGCTCTAAGAAGTACAGTGTGTTCTCTTGGATCAGTTGGTAATGGATATCCTAGACAAGATGGATTTGATATAGTTGTTGCATCAGAAATTATGGCAATATTTTGCCTAGCTACCTCTATAAAAGATTTAAAAGAACGACTCGGTAAAATTGTTGTTGCATATACAAGA
>MDTG01096159.1_pt1 | contig 20574 bp, 18 predicted proteins | sample 811421 | NCBI WGS metagenome assembly MDTG01 (sample SAMN05326645, study PRJNA326480) | marine metagenome | isolation source: seawater | place: Pacific Ocean: South East | collected 2011
ATCCAACAGTAATGTTTGGAGTGCCACTCAATCCTGTAGCATTACCAGTAACATTACCAGTGACATTACCAGTGACATTACCAGTTAGGTTTCCATCAAATGTGGTAGCAGTAACGAGACCAACCACAGTAATTTGTTCTGCGTTGACGAAACTAGTATTAGCAACACCAGTTAAACCGGAACCAGATCCAACAAATGATGTAGCAGTGACAACACCAGTGACCGCCAACCCATTATGAACTGTTAAACTATCTGCGGTGGAAAACCCAACACCACCTACCAGTTGTGCCTTTGTCTGAGACATTATATTCGCGGTATTTTTTTATTATTTATCAGGTTTGAAATATCGACAAAAATGTGATACTATATAACTTTATCTGAAAGATATTTTATATGATTATTCTTACTGGTGCAAATGGATTCATTGGTAGCAACTTTCTGGTTCATTTAGAAAATAAAGGAAAAAGAGTAATTAAAGTAGAAGAAAATAATTGTTTAAATTTTAGAGCAGCATTCAAACAATGGGATGAAGTAGAACTTATCATTCACCAAGGTGCAATATCTTCAACTGTAGAAACTGATCTAAAGAGATTATTCTCTAACAACATTGAATTTAGTCAATGGTTGTTTGAAAAAGCAGCAAAGTATAATATTCCAGTAAAATATGCCTCGTCTGCTTCCGTGTATGGAAACGAACAAGGCATTATCAATCCTCTTAATTATTATGCATTATCTAAAGTAACTGTGGATTATTGGATTCAAGATAATATTGATAGATTTCCACTCATTCAAAGTTTTAGATACTTTAATGTTTATGGAATAGGTGAAGATCTTAAGGGAGATCAAGCAAGTCCAATAAGTAAGTTTGCAAAACAAGTTGAAGAAACTGGTAAACTTGAATTGTTTGAAGGTTCTGATAAATTTTTACGAGACTTTATTTGGGTTGGAGATATTATCAAAATTGTTCTTGATAATGATAAAGGTTCTGGCATTTATGATCTTGGAACCAGCAATCCAGTAAGTTTTCAACACGTTGCAGAGTGTGTTGCAGAACATTATTTTGGAGAAATTGAATACATCCCATTCCCCGATCACTTAAAAAGTAAGTATCAAACTTATACTTGTGCTAAAAAAGAATGGGGTGACTATAAATTTAAAACTGTCAAAGAGTATCTCCTTGAATAACACGAATACTATCAGAGTCAAAGTGTTCTGTACTAAATTCAAACAACTCTGTATCTTCTAAAGCATACATTTGATGTCTCATACCAACTGGAACGTGGAACTTATCTCCACGTTCTAATGTTTCTATGGTAGATAACTCAATGTCATCATTCCATCCATAGGAAATTCGTATCCTACCACTTTGAATGTAGAATACTTCGTCTTTTTTAATGTGATAGTGCCAAGAACACTTTTTATCTTTTACGATATAAAGTAATTTACCACAGTAATCTTCAGAGTTTGCAATCCATTTTTCGTATCCCCACCCTTTTGGAACATACTTAATAGGTTCTCCTGCCCTAGGTAGTGAAGAATTCATTATCACTCATTCCTTTATCATCAATGTATATATCCCCTGAGGGTTTGCCTAAAAATAAATCAGTGTATCTACATCCCCAAGAATCTAATTGGTCTGCAGTAAAGTGAAAGAACACATTATATGCTTTTCTACGATCATTATTATAGCGTCCCATACCTCTAGCTGTGAGATATATTACTTCATGCCCTTCATCATATAATTTGTTCATAACTTTAATTCTATCCCATCTTGGAGTAGCATGAGTATATCTCTGATCTCCCTCTCCAGGATAACAAATAGTTCCATCAATATCAACTACATATCTCATTTACATCTTCTCCATTAAGTGTATAAGTTCCTGTATGTGATACTGCTATTGCGGCAGATTTGTTTGCTAAAGGTATTGCATCTTCTATTCTACCATAAGTTAGATATCCATAGGTAAGTGCTGCAAGAAAAGTATCACCAGCACCTACAACATCATATACGTTTACTTTTTCACCTGGATATAACTTACCTTTAAATTCTGCACCCCTTGAACCTCTTGTAATAATTAAGTTTGGATGATCTTTATACTCCAACTTTGAGTATTCATGATCATTAATTTTAATGTAAGCATAATCTAATGGTAGTGTTGTTTTTTTGCTATCAATAAAGATTGGACCATCAAACCACTCTACCAACTCAAATAATCGTTGAGATGTAATAAAACCCTTATCATAATCGGATATAACGAGAGCATCAAAATAATCCTTTGGCATATTACCTTTGAAAGGTTCAATATTATGTTCGGTATCAACTCTTAAAATTTGTTGATTAGACTTTTCATCAATATATCTCGTTTTTACAATGTTCTCACCATTAGTAATCATTGTAACATCAATACCAAAAGAAAGTAGATTTGCGTGAACATTCCACGCCATACCTTTCCTTGTTTCTGTTCGGATATAATCTAAAACTGGAACAGGTGCTTCTGGATTTAATCGATTAACAGTTCCGTAGACATATTCGTCAGTGCAACTGTCACCGATAAGTAATACCTTGAATTGTTTTTGTGGTGGAGTAATCTCCGAGTCTATCGAAAAACCGAACTGATTTTGCATACTGTGAACCTACTACTTCTTTTCCTTTCCAGTCGGAACCTACAACCATTATATCTGGACTAATGGATTCTAACAACTCTTCTAATTCTTCTTTACTATCAAACATATGAACAACATCAACATAACGAATTGACTTAAGCATCATTGCTCTATCATGTTGTGAAAAAATAGGTCGTGTTGGACCTTTCATGTTTGCAACTTTCTTATCTGTATCTATTGCAACAATAAGATAATCACTAAGAGATTTAGCATACTTTAGAAGTTCAATATGTCCTGGGTGAAGAACATCAAAACAACCGTTGACAAATGATATTTTCATTTATTTACTTACAATAAAATTACCAATGACGAGACAATCGATATCCATTTTTAAGAACGATGAAATAGCATCTTTTGGATTTTCAATAATCGGTTCTCCATTATCATTAAAAGAAGTATTTAATACTGCAGGAACACCAGATTCTTTCTTAAACTTATTCAGTAGTGTTGTCACTTTTTTGTTTAGTTTTTTATTTACAGTTTGAATTCTGCAGGTTCCATCAACGTGTGTGATCGCTCCAAGTTCTTGCTTCATTTCATCTTTTACTGTTAGAGAATATAGCATATAAGGAGAACTGTGATCTTCATTGAAGTAATCTGTTAGATGTTCTTCAAGAATAATGCCTGCAAAAGGTCTCCAGTATTCGCGATGCTTTATTCGTTCATTCATAATGTCTTTGTTATTTTTGGGTCCAGGATGCATTAAAATTGAACGTGATCCTAATGCTCTGGGTCCATGTTCAGAACGACCTTGGAACCATGCAACAATGCTTCCATCATTTAGTTTCTTTGCAGTTAATTCACAAAGTTCTTCAAAGTTATCATATTTTTTATAGTTAACTTTGTTTTGTTTCAGTTCAAGTTCAATTTCATCGTTTGTGTATTCTTTACCAAGAAGTGCAATGTTTTCTGGAATTGTAATTGATTGATTATTTTTAAACAATCCATAACAAGCAGCACCAAAATGAAGACCACTGTCATCGGTATATGGTGGGATATGAACATTATCAAACAAACCAGACTTTTTGATGAGACTATTAGTCAAAACGTTTAAATATACACCGCCAGACAAACAAAGGTTCTTCTCAAGATATCCGCCTTCATTTAAACTTTCAAAGTATTCCATCATAGCAAGTTCAAAGTTTTTTTGAATAACATATGCTTGCTCATTTGGACGCATATTAGGATCCAAACTTTCAGAATTCATTACAAGTTGAATATAAGGCATTCCGTTATAGTATGCATCTTTGTGCGTAGTGTATAATTTATGCTCTTTAGAAAATTTTAATCTTTTTCCATATGCAGAAAGACCCATAATTTTCCCTTCAAAGGAATTACGATATTTTTTATCTCCTGGATCAAGTTTGGATTTTATTTTTTGACAGTAAGTAGCCACTGATGCAAATTGGTAGAAAATTCCAAAGTTGTTTGTATTTGGTATATTATGAAATAATCTGAATATCTTTTTTTCTTTATTAAAATAACCCATTGTGCTAGCCTCTATACCTAAATCTTGTCTTTCTACACCAAACAAAACTGATCCTCCTCCGTCAATAGTTACAAAACAACCATCATTAAAATTTGATGTAAAAATAGAAGAAAAAGCATGAGCAATATGATGAGATAAAAATTCTATTTTTGCATTTGGAAAATTTTTCTCTATGATGTTTTTAACAGTATTATCATAAAGTTTTCTATAAAACAAATAATTGCACATTGTGGGAATATAAACATGCTCTACATCTTCTGCATTAATATTTCCTTCGGATAAACAATAGTTTATTGCATTAATAGGAAAATTTCCCTCACGTTTTACCCGTGTCAATCTTTCTTCAGCAATACTACAAATATGCTTGCCATTTATAAACAGAGTTGCTCCAGAATCATGAACCCATGGATCATCTGTTTCAGAATATAGATCATGACTTTCATTTGCGTCCCAACCAATAGATCCATAAAGTCCAAGTATAATCATAATGCCTCTTGATTTATTTAAATATATACTCTACAATTGATGTAGCAATACTAGCACAATAATGGGAAGATATCAAACTAAAACAGTATCTGTAGCACAACCACAAGTGCAGGGAGAGAGTTCTTCTTTTGTAAACCAACAAAAGTCTCAATATTCTCCCGAGAATTGGCCCAGTACATTTACCAAATCTTCAATTGGTATTGATAGAGATGGTGTAATTAATGAGTGGAAGAATGTAATCAAAAGACGCGAAGACGTTCAGTTTATTTCTGGTTCATTAGAAGCAATCCGCAAACTTCGTCTTATCGGTCATAGAGTAATATTGTTTTCGGATCAACCCAACATTCAAAGAGGATTATTGACTTCACAAGATGTGCAAGGTGTTATGCAATACATGATGCAACAATTTGGTCAAGCAGGAATTTTTTCTATTGATGGATTCTATTACAATACATCTGATATGTCTCCAGATCCTTATGCGAAACCAAATATTGGCATGTTAAACAGGGCAAAGAATGAAATTGGAGTTGATTTCTCTAAAGGTTATTATATCGGTGATACTATCGAAGATATTAAGATGGCAATCAAAGCAAAAGCAACTCCAATTCTTGTAAGAACAGGAAAAGGTGCAGATACCGAAAGAAAATATCTCAAATCATTTGACACCAAATATAAAGATGTTCAAGTTTTTGATAGTTTGTTAGACTTTGCAAATTCATTATGAGAAAAGGAGGGTTTTATCCCTCCTTTTTTATTACTCTTCAGTTGTTTCTTCTACATTCTTAAGTGTTACCAACTTACCCATTTCTGGGAAGTAAAGATACTCAATTTTGCTGCTCCTTAAAGTATGAATAGCATCCTTAAGATCTTCTACAAGAGGTTCTCCTGCAAGGTTGAAACTTGTATTGAACAATACAGGAACATCAGATAATTTATAGAACTCGTTAATCAAATCATAATAGTTCTTATTTTGTTCCTCAGTTACTGTCTGAACTCTACAAGTTCCATCAACATGAGTGATAGCAGGAAGTTCTCCAATCGCTTTTGTTTGAAGTTCTACTGCATACATCATATATGGAGTTTCATCCATACCACGAAGGTCAAACCACTCACTAGCATGTTCTTTGAGTACAGTTCCTGCAAAGGGACGGAACCATTCACGACCTTTCACACCATTAACAAAGTCTTTACCATTGACATCTGTGGGGTCATAAAGAATAGAACGATTTCCTAGTGCTCTGGGACCTGCTTCTGCTCTTCCTTGGAACATTGCAACAATATTCTTTTCACTAATCAGTTTAGCGATAGAAGCGTTATTGGCATCAGAGATTTCAATATCTTTAAAATGTTCCAGATCTTCTACAGTGTACTCGTAGTCTGGTCCAAGATAAAGAGTAGTCAATGGATCAGTTTCAAAATCAAGGTTTTGATTTTTACAATGCTGATATGAGTTATGCTTTGCCCAACCAATAGAAGTTCCGCCATCATGTGCTACTGGGTCAACAAAAATATTAAGTTCGGGGAATCTTTCTTTGAAATAATAATTTGCAACACAGTTTAGACCATAACCACCAGAGATAACGATGTTAGTTTCTCCAGTAATATCTACTGCCTTATCAATCAAATCACCAACTCTTTCTTGTGTTTCTTGTTGAACTTTCCATGCAAGATTCTTTGCGGCATCTGTAACTTTTGAAGGGTTGTGATGCCATTCTTTGGAGTCTTCAGGTTTTTTCAAATAAGGAATTCGTTCAGAATCAATAAGTGCTCCTGCTGGATAATGAGGCATAAAAATATTTTTATCACCTCTTCCAGTATCTTTATAGAAGAGATTTGGAATATTTGGATCTTCTTTACCATAAGGTGCAAGACCCATAGTTTTTCCTGCATCAATAAATCCAAAACCAAGATATTCTGATACTGCTTCGTATGCTTTTACGGTACTTACAGTTCCATCAATTTGGGAGTCTGGTGCATCAATACGGGGAATGCCATTGTTTCCTCCAATTTTATAAACTGCTTTAATTTCATCATAAGAACATTTATAAATTGTTTCAGTTTCAAAGGCTTCAATAGTATCTCCTGGTTGATGAGAAAATTTAAAACCAAAGATGCTACCACTACCATCGACAATGACGGCAGCTGCTGTTTCAAAACCAGAATTATAGAATGCACTATATGCATGACCATTATGATGATGTGTTCCAACTCTAGAGATTTTTACATTAGGATAATACTTTCTAACTAAAGCAGCATAAGAATCTTCTCCGGTCCAAGGAAGACTGTGGTTTTCTTGTCCAGTTCCTGCGATAATAAGTTCATTGATGAAGTACCTATCAATAATATACATCATTGCACGAAAGGGATTGCCATCGTATTTCATACGAGTCATCCTTTCTTCTTCAATATAAAGTTCTAATTTTCCGTCACATACAAGAGCAGCAGAACCATTATGTCCAGGGTTGATTGCCAATACGTTGTAAGTCATTTCACTTTCTCCTTAATATCTTTTACGATTGCTGAATAAATGTTATCAACTTCTTCATCAGTAAAATCCATACATCTATCATTTTTACGTTCTGCTAGATGTGAATCTAATCCGCAAATGCGAATCGGTGAGTATTCTTTCTCTACATTTTCATTTTCGATAATTTGAAAATAATCAGGATATGTAATATTTACTGCATAAGTCGAACCAAGAATAATAGTTCCTGGTTTATTAAATGCTCGTGCCATATGTTGACCAACACTATCACAACCAATGAAGTAATCACATCCTTCAATTAATGATGCCCAACCACGAAGATCCATCTGTAGTTTAGCACTTATTTGGTCCTCTTGAGTAACCAACTGTGCGTATTCACCTTCTCCCATAAAAATGATATTATACTTTTGGGAGAGTTTCTTTACAAGTCTATAGTAAACTCTTGGTTCCAAAGATCTAGTACTATCGTCAATAATATCTCCATTGTCAATTCTTGCCGATCTACCAAAAGGTTGAATTATAATAGTAAAATTTTTATTTTGTTGATTTTTAACTTCTCCAAGAATATTAGCAGCATTCTTTTCTTCACCCTTGTTTAAAACTAATTCAGGAGCGCCAAGATCAGAATGATCTTCTGTTTGATTAATAAGTTTATCAAAACCCTCTACAAGAGAACACTTTTGATTATAGTATTCCCAGATTCTGTAAGGTTCTGGAGAGATAATATCTGAATCTTTGATTAAATTTTTGAAAATTCCTTTTACATCAGCACTATAAACTCTATCCTGAAGTTCGGAAATACCCCAAAATAAAGTATCCCAACCAAAGGTAATTACTGCCCAATCTTCGTCAGGATGGTTTTTTGCATATTTTTTTAGTGCTGGTATTGCGGCAATGACTCTTCCCGCTCCACCATCAATGGCGAATATTTTTCTTCTTGACATAAAGTAAAACCAAACCCTTAATGTGATTCATTTCATTTATTTATTTTAAAACAAAAAGGGTAATTTTGCAACTACTTTTCGGATATCCGTATTATTCTTCTCCTTCCTCTTTTTCTTCTGGAATATCTTGTAGATAATAATCACCTGTGGTGGTTAATCCGACCCATGATGTAGTTCCAAGACCAACGGGATCTGTTATTTCTGCAATATATGGAATTGCACCTTCTGGATACTGTGACTCATCTGGAGATAATGGCCAATCTGCAATCATAAACTTATTAGGAGCACGATTGTGTGCAGGTAAATCGCGAAGTGATTGTCTATAAGTTTTCCAATCAGTTGAAATTCCGATACCAGATTCTGATGCTACTACAACTCTCCAATCACTTTGTGATAGGAGAGAATCTCTATAATCTCGAAGATTAACTATATCTCTTTCTATAGTATAACCGTATCCAAGTGATCTTGCTTTCAGTTCATCTTGTATGTTTCTTTGTTTACTAATAGAACCGTCTAAATTAAAAGTTGCCATTTTTTATTATATTAGTTGGGTGTATTATGATACTATTGTATAACCACTGTATGCAGTTGGTCGGAATCTCTTACCATATATTCTAAATGAACCGCACTGGCACATGGGACAGCTGCCGCCGTGATGTAAATTCACTTTACAAAATTTTTCCCAACGAGTTGCGTGAGTTTCATTAGCTTCTCTACCAAAAACACAATGATCTAATTGACATCCATCTGCATAAGTGTCAAAATATATTCCAAAACCACATGCCCCATTCGATTCTAGTAAATTATGTCTACGGAAACATCCTACAAAAGTTCCACCTCTCCAACACTGAGGCATTACAAATATACAAGAAAGACACAAACTGCAGGAGAACCGGTTGGTGCTGGCGCTAGGCCCCATGCATCTAAACATCCCCGAACATGCAGTGCAATAACAATCGGCACTTCCAATCCTCATAATCAAGCACGACCCTGCAGTGCTATTATGGTGTAAACCATTAACTTCTAATTTATATTCAGAAAATATGCAGCAACCATCTGCAGTGCTTGGAAATGTATATTCAACACAAGTACCATGACAAGTATCTATACAATTGCATTCACAAATCAGTTCCCAATCATTTCTGATACAACAGATGTTTGTCCCATCACTTGAAGAAAGTGCTCCAGTATAAGATGGAAGGAGAGTGCAAACATCACTGTCTCCATAAGTAGCACCACCACCACTAGAACCTGCTTGTCGTATATATCTACTCATCCTTCATACCCCCAAACTTGAGCTGTGAGACCTTCAGTTGTATCATTATTAACAATAATAGTTTCACCATCTGAAATTACAACACCAGTTCTTTCATAGTTATTTGCACTTACACCAAAGTCAAAATATCCACATTTTGGAACAACATCGTTAAACTTGTTGCAACTACTTCTAAAGCAATCATCAAAAGTCAAATATGAGAGTCCATTGGTAATATCCCATCTAAAATCTGGTGCAACAGACTTCCAGTTAAGCAAATCTTCTGTCGTAAATCTATCCCATTCTGTAGTATCATGATTATAAATTGTAATTGACCAGAATGGATTTTCTTTTGGAGACATTCTATAAAGACATCCAACACACATCAATGGAGTCGTATATTTATTTGCGAGGAATACCGATGGGAAGTCTGAAACTTTTTCAATATAAGGGCTATCTGTAATATTAGAACGGTTAAACATTGCGTTTTGATTTTCAGTTCCCTGGAAGGAACATAAACAAGTTCCAGTACAGTCGTTTACACCCGTAAAATCAGCATACTTATATTCAAAAATTCCACAGTTAGCAATCGTTGGTGATCTTGACAGGAAGTAAGTTTTTTTAACCGCTGGGTTTGGATTAAATGCAAGATATTTAATTGGATATTCGCAGGGATGTGGGTTGTTAATTAATAACATTTCCCAATTCACACAGCTACAAACAGATTGAGATCGATGCCAGCGACAACCAGGATATCCCGAGAAGTATCTCGTATTTCCACCACAAGTTTTTATTGCAAATAATGCTTCACCAAAAGTGGCCGCCCTTGCTACTCCATATGGAGACATAAGATTTGTTGTATCCATGTTACAACAATGCTGGAAACAAGCCAGGGCTCCATTACAAACCGCAATTCCCGTTGCTAAGTTTGCTGTACTCTGACCACTATTGAGGCAGCAACACTGTACCTTCGCAGCAAATCCAAACCAACAAACGCCGGATCCAATACAGCACCCACCCATTGCCACTCTAACTGCACAAAACCCGACCCCACTAGCGTTGGTGCAACCTGCCTTAAATCCAACATATGGCACTTGCAAACAGCTGTTTTCAGCACCATTTGATGTAATGTAACACATGCACAAAGTTCCATCATTTACAGTGTAGCATCCGGAACCGACCTCACCTTGATAAAATGGTGCCGCATAGTTATTGATTGCCATTATATGACATCCATCTAATACACCAATTGATGCTACACTTTGACCATAAATGCTACAATATGGAGCAGTTCCACCAAGACCAAAACCATAACCATAATCAGCACTACGACAATCGCATTGCGGATTTATCATCATCGCTCCTGCCCATTCATAGCAGCAGTTATAGTTTCTAGCGTCAATCTTCAATGGTTGAACACCATGACAATCCATGAACATAAAAGCTTCGCTATACGGGATCTTAGATCCATTTGATATGAGTTTGAAGTCATCAACCATACCAGTGGCCGGTAATACAAACTCGCTACCACCATATGCGGCTGGTTCACGTAATGCAGTACCTGCGATAGAAGTTCTAGTTCCATCAACATTCATGAAACTAGTTGGTCTTGTAGATACCGTTCCGCCAATTGCAGTGGATGATTGTATCCACGCTCCATGAGGATCGGTTCTTCCAGCACCAGAAACTGTAATTGCAGTAGTATCTTTGAAACAGTTAGTACCTACTGCTTCATTTTGGGCACATACCAAAGTATATGACGTTGTGCCTGCTGCAACACTTATCGTGTTATTTACAGAACTATTCAATCCCTGAGCACCAATTGAAACTGAAGCTTCAGCACCAGAACTATTCTGATAAACCTCACAAGATGAGTATGGCGGAATGCATTTAAAACCTAATCTTCCGTTAGCCATTTAATTTGAACTCCTGAACATAAAATTTCCCGTATTATCTAATATTTATTGCCTAACACTCTCAAAAATATTGTTTTTATTCATAGTGTTTGCAGCGATTACTATTCAATATTTATACTTACCTAGCACCTAAGAAATATACTTTTCCAACACTCACTCCACTATCTGGAAGGTTTGTAAGTGCGCTACCATCACCCGCTAGTGCAGTAGCAGTAAGTGTTCCTGTTACTGTAACTCCATTGGTTGTGGTTTCAAGTTTCTTAGAGTTATCAAAATAAAGTTCTACTGAACCATTTGCTGCGGCAACGATACTTTCTTCACCAGAAAAAGCCTGTATTTTTATATTATTTCCACTGCTACCACGAAGTAATAAAGATCCAGTTAAATTATCAATATATGAAAATGAATCGGAAGAATTATGATAAAGTTGTAAATCATCACCAGTACCAAGCAGAATTTTATCATTATCCTGCAAATCTAGATTAGCATTGAGATTAACGTTGCCAACAAATGTAGAGATACCAGATACATTTAAGGTATCAGTTTCAACATGTCCAGTTACATTGATACCACCTGGAGTGGTTGCAAGTTTAGATGAGTTATCGTAGTAAAGACTAACTGCACCATTAACATCTGCATCCAGATAACTTTCACTACCAGTCTTACTTCTTAATCTTAATGCATCCGCATCGATTCTAAAATTACCAGTGTCATTTTGTATGTAAGATTGACCAGATGAATGATAAATCTGTATGTCATTACCAGTTCCAAGTCTCAATCTATCATCATCACCAAAGTCCATTGTTGCTCCAACAGACACATAACCATTCAGATTTACATCATTATTAAAGGTTGCTGCAGTTCCTGTAATGATATTATCAGTTGATGCAACACCAGTTAATCCAGAACCATCACCAGAGAAACTAGATGCAGTAATAATGCCAGTGGCATTAATATTAGTAACATCTAAAGAAGTAAGATTTAAAGAACCAACTGTTAGGATACCAGATAGAGTTGTATTATTTGTAACAGTAAGATCTGCAACAGAAATTGAATGACCTGTTAAAACACCAACATTAAATGGTGAAGCATCAATCCATTGCTTTGATGTACCATATGAAACTTGACTTTCATCATAATATATAAAAGTTCTGGCATGATCTGGACTATACCAGAGATCGCCACTACTAGGACTAGATGGTGGAGTTGTACTAATACTAATGGAACCACCACCACCTCCTCCAGTGATGTTAATTGTGGAAATACCAGAAACAGGTGCAGTAATTGTAGAAATTCCTGCACCTCTAAAATCGAGGAATGTAGCTCCATATCCAATAACTCCACCTGCTGTTCTGATACCTACACCAGAAATCACATCGGTTAAGTTTGCACCACTACCAAAGTAAGATGTTGCAGTGATAACACCAGAAGCATTGATGTTTCTAGCGTTTACGTCTACAACTGTTGTATCATTTGAAACTGTAAGTGACGTAATAGTTGCAACACCACTTACATTTAAATTTGTAGCTCCAATTCCACCGTTTACATGTAAAGTAAAATCTGCTATAGAAGTTCCAATACCAACTCTATTGGTATCAACGTCGGCAAGAATGAGGTTGGTGTTTACCTCTAGTCCGTTTTTTACAACGAAATTCTTATTTACTGCCAAGGTTCACTCTCCCCTTGAGATACTTTTTAGTTATTTATAAATATTAGAAAAGTAATTTATAAAAGTTATGGCATCTCAAGTATTGAGTGGAACTGGTAACGTATCGTACACTAATAATACGGGACAAAATGTTAGAGTTGTAATTAATTACATGAAAATTGATAATAGTAGTAATTTGAACCCTAATACCATTACGGTATCTTGGGGTAATGTGTCACTCATTATACAAAGTCATGGGGGATCTATCGGAAGAAGCATCGCAGGAACTACACTAATTCAAACGGGCAACACCAGCGGCACCATCGATGCTTTCGGTCAAAATTATACAAGTACCTTCGGGGATAAAGGAGAAACTGAAGGAATACCGTTAGAACTCATGCTTGCACCAAATGAAACATTTTCAATTATAGGAACAGTTGCGGCGACAGCTGAGAACCCATTGTCCGTTTCTCAGTTAACTATTGGAGCATATAATATGGTGATTATTCCCGAAGCGGGTTAATCAAAAAGGCATATTGAACCCGCGTGTTGTAAATGGATAGGCGGCCGCTGGTTCTACATTGTAATTGATAGAATTTGAGTTATCATCATATGTTACTGTGATGCCAGTTTGAATACCTGTATTAATTGCACTGCCAGTAGCATCTTGTGCTCTTTCATTTGTGAAATAGAGATTGGTAGAACCTTCGGAAACATCATCCGTACTACTAATAATACCTGTTACGACCGTATTGGGAGATACCCAATCGAGAACACCACCACCAGTTGTATGAAGAACACTATTCGCAGTTCCAACTACTGCTGGTAATGTTAGAGCATAGTTTGCAGAAAGTGTTGGAACTTGGAGTCCGACATAGTTACTTCTATTAGATTCAAAAATCCAAACCCTATCTACTGATGCAGTTCCTTTAACATCAAGAGCAGTATTAGCAGTGACAGTATTAATGCCAACTCTTCCATTTATATCAATGATAAATGGTGTAGAGTCTTGATTAATATTATCAACTCTTACAATGTTTCCAGAACCACTTGTAGATCTGATACGAAGAGCTTCAGTAGTAGTAGAAACAATATCAAGTTTTGCCCCAGGCGTAGAAGAGTTAATACCAACAGAATTTCCTACAAAGACATCAGTTCCATCGAAGGTAAAGTTTGAGTTGCCTCCAAATCCTCCAGCATCATTAAACTGAATAGAGTTTGCAGGAGCACCAGGGGCACCACTTGTTCCAGCTCCACTAGTAGCATCAAAGGTGACACTTGCAATACCAGTATTATTATACACTGCAGAAATCGTAATTCCATATCCAACGAAGTTGATTTCAGTTGCAACACCAACAAAGGTCTTCGATAGTCCAAGTCCAGTAGAAATACCAATATTTAATGGAGATGCATCAACAAAGACGGTTCCAACACCTGCGGTTTGATTGTATTCGGTTCTGATTGTTGCACCAATACCAGAGCGGAAGTCCAACATAGTTGTGACTCCAAGGAAATTTCTTTCAGAAGCAAATCCAACTCTTGCATCTTCAAAATCTCCAATGTATCCGAAGTTTTCCCACTCATTATTAGTTGTAAAAATCCATCCAGCATATTGACTAGATATGGGAAGACCATTATAAACAATATCGCCAGCGTTTCCTGCTAAAGTAGGTGTTCCAAGTCCAACAGAATACTTTCTAGAAACAGTTGTATCACCTTGTAAGAATATAGAATTTGCTTCGATACCCTTTGCTGAGTTTGAAGTAATTTTATTGTTGAAGATTACTGGACCATCAAATTCTGAAATAATACTGTTATCTGGTCCCCCTTCTACACGAATAGAACGACTAATCGAAGCTTCCAATGGAGAAAGAACGTCAAATCCAACGTTAACACCACCAACTCCAGGATCTTCTCCCGTTACTGTTGGAATTGGCGCATCAAAGACTTCTTCTTGTCCAGTTGCAGAATTAACTTTCTTATTGCCAGTATAGAAATCTCCATCAGCATTCATTGCTGTGAAGATTGTTATACCACCATCAGTTTTTGTAGCCTGTGCAAGAACTTCTTCTTGTGGACTAATATTTCTATCTTGTCTTTCTGGGAAAGCAGTTGAATAATTGCCAGGACCAAAACCAAGATACTCAAATGTATGACCAGAAGCACGAATAAATGAGTTTCTACGAAGTTCAATTGGATTTGGTTTTACTTTCTTAACAAGAGCACCAGAACTATGAGTAGTTCTGTCCGTACCCAATAGACCTCGGAATACACTTACTGGATTTCCAGTAACGGTAGACTTAACTCTAAGAATTTCACTATCGATTAAGAGATAATCACCAATATTTAAATCTAAACTGGTTACATTTGTAATAGAAACGGTTGTATCTGTGGCAGTTACACCAGCAGAGAGAGATGTAGTAATACCTGCATAAATTGTAAAGTTTCTACCATTATTACTTTCATTTGAAGGAACAATAGCACCACCAGAGGAAGTGTATGTGGTTGGATATATAAAAGCGTTTCCTGCAGATGCATGAGTTAATGTACTTACACCAGGATTTACCGTGAATGCCGTTGTAGAAACGATACTCTTAACAATTAAGTTTTTGTTAAAGAACTTATCATTAAAACCACCAATCAGAACTTTATTATTAACTTTTAATCCATGAGTATCAGTAGTAGTAACTGTAGCAATTCCTGATGAATTAGTATATTCTAAGGTTTGAATACTATTAGACTTACCATTTAAAACAAGATTGCCACTTGTTGCAGTTGCACCAATAGAAGTAGTATATGCTGGAGAAATTGTAGATGCAGAAGCAACAGAAATTTCTGTTGGCCCAACAACATTAGTAATTCTGTAAAGAGTATTATATTGACCAAAACTACTTGGAGCAATATCATTGACACTTACGACATCACCAATATTACTGTAAATGCTGCTAACAGTCAGAACCGCTCCAGTGTTACCACTTGTGGTTGCAACACCAACAACAGAAAGGGTATTACCAATACCATACGCGCTACCACCATCAATAATCTTCAGAGAAGAAATTGCGCCACCACTTACTGTAATTCTTGCAGTTGCATGAGAACCAGTAGTAGAACCAGCAAAACCAACTAATTGTGCATTATAATAGTTACCATTCACATAACCACTACCACCACTGGTAATAGTCAGTCCAGTAGCTCTATTAAAACCATGGTCAATAGATGTATTAATAGTGTGCGTAGTTCCAGCTGCGCCAGAAGAAATGTCGGTAAGTCCCATACCAACATTATAGTTTACTAGTTTGCTACTTACAGTCTCTTTGGTTATAGAGTTTTGTGGTTCGTTAATAACAACTTGACCAATAACTTCCGAAAGTGCGAATGATTTTGCTGCTTGTGGATCAGACTTTGGATTATCTCTATTCAACTGTGGATATAGAGATTGAATTGGTTGAGAGAATCTGAATGAAGTAAATGGAGACACAACAGGAGAGTTTGAAGCATTCAAAACTAACAGATGATATATACCATCTTGTTGGTTTGGAATATACTCTTGAATCTCTTGCGTTCTGTAGATATAATATGTTCCAGAAGTTTTCTTTCTCTTAAAGTATGGAAGAGAGGTTGTTCTACTAGAAGTATTATTAGTAAATGTTCCAGGATTAGTAGTTAGAGAAACACTAAAGTGCTTAGTGCTGCTAATACCAGCGACAGTAAATGTCCCATTAAACGCAGAATTAGCAATACCAGTTGTATTTTCTGTGCTTGTTACATTGATGATTTCAACTTCAGACCCAACTACTAATCCATGAGGAATCTCAGTAATGATATTTGCAGTATTACTTGACCAATTTGCATCTGCAATGTGTCTTGGATTTCTAAGTTGAGTTGAATCAGAAAGTGTCTGTGCAGTTGGGTTGTATAAGAATCCAACTTCTGCATCAGTAGATCCAATAGAAGCATTAGATTCTTGAATTATGTATCCATCTAAAGGTGGACGTGCAGTTATACTTGAGTTGGCAGGAATGACATAACGATAGCGATAAACAGTATCGATTAAACCTCTTTCGTCTGGAGTTCTATTGATGAAAGATCTAGAAGTTGCCTCTCCAAGTGCAGTTGAACCCAAACCAACAATTGCGTTGTAAAGACTTTGCTCAGTTGCTGCAGTTGCAACATTTACATACCATTGAGAAACATTAGAGTCATATTGAATTGGGTGTCCAAGGTCACCAGACTTTTTATCAGATACCCTACTTTCTATAGTTAAAATCCCTCCTTTATTGTTAATATCAATTTCATTATTTGAAAGAGATTCGTTTAGAGTTTGTGCAATTTTAATTTGATTAGCATTTACTCCAGAAGTAATAGCAAAGTAAACTGAATTGTGAGTAAGTCCATCTGGAAGTTGACCATTCTCACTAAGTATACGAATATTTTCTCCATTAATTAAATTGTGATCAGATTCTAATGTTACAACATTTGACGTAATGCTATTAATTCCAGTAGAACTTCTACCAATTTTAAATATCTTCTTAGAAGAAATTTCGTTCCCAGAATACTCCGTATTCGGCATAATAATACGTGCCGAATAAGAAGTAGAAACACCACTATTTGAAATTAATACGTTAAGAGTATCATTATCTTTTGCACCAATTCTAAATCCATCAACAATATGATCAGGACTTACTGCAGAGTTTGTTTGATTATAGAGGTACATTCTGCTGGTATCAGCAGCACCTACAACTTTAGCAACATCGATGGAATCAAATTCAACACTCTTTGGAGTAGACTCAATTTCTTTTGGAGGAATAATATGAGTGATATATCCAGTATCGTCTCTAGGAATTGCATTCTTTCTAAATCCAGAAGACTTCAATGCAACTGAACCAAAGTTCGAGTTTGAGTTATTAATTGACTGATCACCACCACTTTCAGAGAGGAAGTGATTTGTAAAACCAATCGCAAATACCGAAACTACTTGAATATATCCGTCGTTTGATGTTTTAATATGGAAGTTTGAATATTCTGGTTTGAAACGAGCAAGAGAATTTGAACTTAAAGCTTCATTACCCGATACAGTAGAATCTTCATAAATTCCCGAAGTTGTATTATACTTTACAAATGCGTTGTTATCTTTCTGGAGACCAATTCCAGTAAACTGAGCAACCATCATGGATTTAAATCCAGATGCTTTACTACCGTCAGCATGACAACCACACATACCAAATACAGATCTCACAGAAATATTGAAGATGTATGGAGATGCAGAAGTAACAGTATCTACAGAAACATTTATAGTTGCACCTGTTAGAGTAGGAAGTGGATTACTTGGTGCGTTTTGTACTTTATATTGGATATTTGTGGCATCTAACTTATTAAATACTACAAATTGACCATCATATCCGGCAATACCTACACCATCAATTTTAATTGGAGTATCTGTATCAAACTGAGTTGATACTTCATCTAAAGTAACTGTAATTGTATTGGTAGAAGTCGATCCATCACCAGCACGAATACTGGTAATCCCAACTTCAGTTCCTCTTGAACCAACAATACGAAACTCATCAATCTTAGGTTGAATATCTAAAGAAGAAGAAGGATAATCAGGGAAAATTTCTCTACCAGAAGAAGGTCCATATACAATACCAACCTTTTCATAATACATTTCTAGATCAGTTCTATCAGTAGAATAATTACTGATAAAATCATCATTAATACTTACATCATTTACACCATCTGCATATTCAAAAGCAGTTAATTTGTGATGAGAGAAATTGGGAACAAATCTATTTGTAGTATAGTCTTTATAGCATATGTCATTTGGATCTGCATCTAAAACAGTGAATTGCCAGAAATAGCAACCACCAGTTACGCGAAAAACAGCAGATCTTTCAATATTGTCATTTTCTGGATTTGGAACATACTTTGGTCTTATAATTGTTTTACGAAGATCCATACCAATGATGGATGTTCCTCTAGGAACAATAACACCACCATGAACACTATTCAGTTTAAATAAAGCATTATCATCAAGAGAAAGATCAAACTGTGTCTGTAAATCATATGGACTGAGATCATTTGTTGATAAACCATTTCTCAGTTTAAAATTATTTGCTCCATCAGGAATGTATCCAGGTCGGTTATCAACAACGTGTTCTCCCGGATATAATACAATAGTAGTTTTATTAAACCTATCATTACTCAATCCTCTCTGGTATGAGAAGCGAGATGCTTCAATCAGTGCTCTCTGAATAGTTTTAAAAGGTCTGGTGAGACTATTACCCTGGTTTTCAATACTATCCGTAGCATCGATACTATTTGGATCGACGTAAATAATAGTTCCGCGAACTGATTTCAGAAAATTATCTAATCTAGAAAGACCCATCTTATTCGTACTTATAGTTCCGTTATGAGTTATTTATCCACAAAAAAACCTCCCTAAACGGGAGGTTTGGAAAGCACATTGTGCCACTATTCACACGGAAGGAGTTTATATTGTACCATAACTTTCTTCATTCCACAAGACATTAATACTTTTATCAAATGTCATCAAATATCTATGTTTACGAGTTCTGTCTTTCCATTCTCCTTGTTTCCCTTTAACACTACCTCTCGAATGCTTAGTTCCGTCAGAATAATAAAAATCTTTTTTTGCAGCGGTTAATCCATAGTATTTAAAGTTACATGCACGATAAATTGTTCCACCATGATGGGCAGAGTCAGCATAACTAAGAATAGCACGGACATTTGTATCTTTTTTAAATCTCTTGATACAACGACTTACAAACCAGGAAGTAATGTTATACTCTTCTCTTTGTAGATTTGGATCAACACATAGACGAGAAAGTTCAAATAGACCTTCTTGTTGATTTCTTTCTAGTCCGAATGCTCCTTTGGCAACTTCTGGAACAGGGATCCCAGTAAAAATACAAATGGCAAGACACCTGCCACTATTAAGAGGGCAGTCCCAGTCAGAGTTTCTAAAAAGGCCATAATTATATCCCGATTTAAAGTCTTTAGATTCGTCTTTTAAGTAATGGTAATTATATAGTAAATTTTTACAACTCTCTTTATTTACTCTATCAATGAAAAAATCACTTTTCATGAGTTTCTTGTAGGATATATTCTACCGTATTTGCGACATCATTCATGGCGTCACGTAAGTCTGACTGCTGTCCAGAATGTTGCTCAGTATGACTTACACCATTTGACCATTCTTCAACTAAAGTCCATCTCCACTGTCCCATAGATTTGCTATACCAAAGGTTTATTTTCATAATTTTTATGCCTCAATCAATTGGCAACATTTCTGGATTTTCTAATTCCAAATCAAACATTAAGGGATGACACTCTTCTGCTATAAGATAAAATGAACAATGAAAAAGATCTTCTGGTTCCCATCTTTTTTCGCAAGAAGCCATATCTATAATACTTAAATCATAGAGTCCATCGTCTGGAACATCATCAAAAGTAAATGGTACTCCTTGTATGAAATACATAAGAACAACTTGTTTGCCCTTATTATACCAAACATATCTGGTATCTATTCGGTATTTCATGGGATTATCCAATACCTCAAGTTATATAGGATACATGCGAGTGGGGGGACTTGAACCCCCACGAGATTAATTCTCAACAGATTTTAAGTCTGGTGCGTCTACCGATTCCGCCACACTCGCAAAGTAGG
>MDTG01187561.1_pt1 | contig 20573 bp, 21 predicted proteins | sample 811421 | NCBI WGS metagenome assembly MDTG01 (sample SAMN05326645, study PRJNA326480) | marine metagenome | isolation source: seawater | place: Pacific Ocean: South East | collected 2011
CACGCCGCCGACCGCATCCGAGCCGTAAATGGCAGAAGCACCGTCGGTCAATACCTCGATTCGCTCGATGATGGCCGTCGGTATCGACGACAGATCGAAGAAGTTGATCGTTCCGCTGATGCCCAGCGGATACACCGGGATTCGTCTTCCGTCGATAAGCACCAGCGTTCGGCCGGTGCCGAATCCTCTCAGATTGACGCCCGAAGCGCCCGGAGTAAAGCCGAACACGAATTGCTGGGTCAACGAACCGCCGGTGTTCTGAGTCAGGCTGTCGAGCACGTCGGTAACGGTCAGGAAGCCCTGGTTCTCGAAATCATCACGATCCAGGATCAGCACGGGCGTAGGACCTTCGATGTCGCTTCTTCGAATGCGCGAACCGGTGACCTGAACGCTCTCGAGCTGCGCGCTGTCCTCGACTTCATTGGTGGTCTCTTCCTGCTGGCCCGTTGCAGTACCGGATACCATCACGGCAGCCGTCAACAGGCTGCCGAAAAGGCTCGATTCGATCGCCCTGGCGATCTTCTTTCTGGCTATAGTCATCGTGGCTGACCTCTTCATCTGGTTGTAATTGGTTGCTAGTCCGGCAGACGATCACACGGGGCAATGCATGTCGACTACCTGGGTACAAGCTTTACAAAGCAGATGTCAGGAACGGGGGTGAGGGAACGCCGGTTTGTCAGGCTTTTGCAATGACGAGAACAGCTTTCTGCCAAGGCCCCGTCCCGACTTCCCCATGAAATCCGTGAGAGGCTTGTCAGGAATTTGCAAAAACAGCGAGGTTTGGGTTGCTCGTCGAACGATTTCCCTTATGCTTGAATAATCTTCGATAAACCCGTGATGACATGTGCGGCACCGGATCCTGACATCCGCGCCCAAAAGCGGCAGCTTCTGGCTGTTTTCAACCCTGGTTGGCGCCAGTCTTTTGCTATTGCTGGCGTTGACGTGGCAGTCGATTCAGGCACAACGGTCCAATGTCAAGATCGTCGAAAGCCTTCTTGTCGACTACGCCGGTGTCGCAGCCGAGCAGTTCACTCGCTACATCAATCAGTATTTCGGCACATGGTGGTCGTTTCAGTACGGCCAGATCGTGATCGAGCACTTTGAACAATGCGGCGGGTGCGATGCCGGGTTCAAGCTACCCGACGATGCACCTCTGACGCTGGACGAGGCCCGGGAAGGCACCGCGGGAATCTTCCGGATCGACTGGCCGGCCGGCGAGGTGGAAGTACTCGAAGGTACGCTGACCCTGCCCCCCCGGACGATCGTGGAGGCTGTCGAGGGGCGCGGGGAGAATAACGGAATGTTCGTCCTGCACCTGGACGGTCCCGGAACGCAGGCAAGCCTGGTGGCGTTCCATCCACTCGAAACAGCTGATCGTTGGTACGGCATATTCTTCGACCCCGAAGAGGTCAACAGGCGATTGAAAGAGCTTGCGCTCGAGTATCCGCTCTTGCCGCACGCCATCGCCGGCGATCTCGAGCGGAACGAGGGTATCTATATATCCTTGCGCTCACCCTCGGGCGACGTTCTGTTTGAAGCCAACGCAGGCGCCGACCGGCACTTGCGCAGCGGGTACACGCTATTGAAGCACCCCATCGAGGATGCGTATCGAGGACTTTTTTCGGACCACGTCGTGGTCACGGCAATCGATCCGAAACTGGCCGAGCGACTCATTATCGGTGGGCTGCCCCGCGGCCGCCTGCCGCTCCTGGTCACGCTGCTGGTGCTGACGGGATCGGCGCTGGCAGCGCTTTTCTGGGTATTGCTCAAGGAGCGCTCGCTCGCGAGGATGCGCAACGAGTTCGTCGCCCGCGTATCGCACGAATTCCGCACGCCGCTCACGCAGATTCGCATGTTCGCCGAGACACTGCTGCTGGGGCGCACTCGCTCCGAAGAAGACCGCCAACGTCAGCTCAGAATCATCGACCGCGAGGCCCGGCGACTGGGTCACATGGTGTCGAACCTCCTGACCTTGTCGGGTCGCGACCACCAGACCTCATCGACCCAGGTTCGCCCGACCGAGATTTGCGAGTTGCTCGATGAAATCGTCAGCGAATACCGCATCATGTTGTTCGGCTCCAAGGTACGGTTGAAACTGGTCGGTTGTGGAACAGACGAGTCGCGACGGGTTCGCGCGCGAGTCGATCCGGAAGCGTTCAAGCAGGTCATGATCAACCTGCTCGACAATGCACGCAAGTACGGTCCGGCGGAGCAGGAAGTGCGGGTCACTTACGAAAGCGGGTCGGAGCTGTGTTCGGTTACCGTAGAGGATGAAGGGCCCGGCATTCCGGACACCGAGAAGCAACGAATCTTCGGGCTTTACCACCGGCTTGATCGGGACGATCAACGGGCGATCAACGGGACCGGTATCGGGTTGCCGATCGCACGTGAACTGATGCAGGCCATGGGCGGCACCTGCACTATCGAGAACTCGAGTCGCGGCGCACGCTTCATGATCACATTTCCGAGGGCCATCCAATGAGTCGAATCGTTCTCGTGGAGGACAGCCAGGATCTTGCCGAAGGCCTGGTCAACAACCTGGAAATGGAAGGGCATGCAGTGACACACGTCGCCCAGGGCGACCTGGCCCTTGACGCCATCCGCAGCGCGCGTCCGCAACTGGTGATTCTCGACATGATGCTTCCGGTAATGGACGGTTTTTCGATTCTTGCGCAACTTCGGGCCGAGGACAACGAAACCCCCGTGCTTTGCCTTACAGCACGCGGCGCGGAGATGGACAAGGTCCGGGCGCTGCGGTCCGGCGCGGACGATTACGTCACCAAGCCTTTCGGACTGATGGAGCTGCTGGCCCGGGTCGAGGCGCTGTTGCGCCGCTTCGCGCCGGACGAGCCGGATCGCTTGCGCTTCGGCGATGTCGAAATCAACATCCCGGAACGAAGCGTGAAACGGTGCGGAAACGCGGTATCGCTGTCGCCGAAGGAATTCGAGCTGCTCCTGGCGCTGGCTCGCAAGCCCAACGAGGTCATCACTCGACAACGGCTCATGAAAGAGGTGTGGGGCCATGGCGGACAAGTCGTATCGCGAACCGTCGACACCCACATCGCAACATTGCGCAGCAAGCTCGAAGCAGACCCCGCGCACCCGACGTTCATCCTCACAAGCTGGAAGGCCGGCTACAAGCTCGCCGCTCCCTGAAAAACCGCTGCCGCATCCCGGTTTCCCGACCCGAAAGGATTGACTTCGATCAAAGCGGTTGCCGGCACAACGGCTAGATTGGACACCAAGGAATACGACCGTGCGGGATGGTGCGCGCGGCCGGTTTGCCATTCACCCCGGGAGAGGCCATTGAACGATTCGACCAACGCTTCGGCGGCAGGACCGCGCGCTGCCGGCGGTGCTACCGAGAACGCCGCACCCACCGAGTTTCCCAGGGTCACCACCGACCAGGTTCGGCATGCCTTCGAGACCGGCAAGTACCCGTACAGCAAGAAACTGGGTCGCCGGGCCTACGAGGCCGAAAAGGCCAGCCTGCAGGCCGAACTGCTGAAGGTGCAGCACTGGGCCCAGGAAACAGGCCAGCGCTTCATCATTCTGTTCGAGGGCCGCGACGCGGCCGGCAAGGGCGGCACGATCAAGCGCTTCACCGAGCACCTGAATCCCCGCTTCGCGCGCGTCGTGGCGCTGAACAAGCCGACCGACCGCGAGCGCAGCCAGTGGTACTTCCAGCGCTACGTCGAGCACCTGCCCAGCGCCGGCGAACTGGTGTTCTACGACCGTTCCTGGTACAACCGCGCCGGCGTGGAACGCGTGATGGGCTTCTGCACCCCGGTTGAATACCTGGAATTCATGCGCCAGGCCCCTGACTTCGAGCAGAGGCTGGTGCGCTCAGGCATCCGGCTGTACAAGTACTGGTTTTCGGTCACCCGGGCCGAGCAGGCCAGGCGCTTCGAGGCCCGGGCCGGGGATCCGCTCAAGCGCTGGAAGCTGTCGCCCATCGACAAGGCCAGTCTCGGCAAGTGGGACGAGTACACCGAGGCCAAGGAAGCGATGTTCTTCTACACCGACACCGCCGACGCGCCGTGGACCATCATCAAGTCCAACGACAAGAAGCGCGCGCGGCTCAACTGCATGCAGCACTTCCTGTCCTCGCTGGACTACCCGGGCAAGGACGAATCGGTGGTGCGCAAACCCGATCCGCTGATCGTCGGCCACGCCTCGCACGTGGTGCGCAAGAGCGAGCACATCCTGGGCGCGGCCCTCCACCCGAACCAGAGAAGAACCGGCAAATAGGCCGCCCGACCCTTACCAGCTGCCGGTGTTTTTCATCGACGCCCAGGGCTTGGCCGGCGGGAGATGCTCGCCTTCCTGCAGCAGCTCGATGGAGTGCCCGTCCGGCGAGCGCACGAACGCCATGTGGCCGTCGCGCGGCGGGCGGTTGATGGTCACGCCGGCGTCCATCAGGCGCTGGCACAAGTCATAGATGTTGTCGACCCGGTAGGCCAGGTGGCCGAAGCTCCGGCCGCCGGTCAGTTCCTCCGGATCCCAGTTCCAGGTCAGTTCCACCATCGGCGATTTTTCTTCGCGTGCGCGCTCGACATCGTTGGGCGCGGCCAGGAAGATCAGCGTGAAACGTCCCTTCTCCGATTCCTTGCGGCTGATTTCGACCAGCCCGAGCTGATTGCAGAAAAAATCGAGCGACGCGTCGATATCGGTGATGCGGAGCATGGTGTGCAGATAACGCATGGTTCAGTTGTCCTCCGGATACAGTTGAAGTTGGCGAGAATACTCGGAGCGGTCACCGGCGCTGCCACAGCCAGACACTGAGCGCGAGCAGCAGGACAAGCGGCAAAAACACCTTTCCCGCCACGCCCCACCCCAGCCAGCCTTCTTCCAGCGCCGGGGCCACGATCGACCAGGCTTCCACGGACAGCCACACGGCAACCGCCAGGACCATCAATGCAAGACCACGTGACCGATTCATGCCGCCAGCTTAGCCCATGGCCGACTTGCGCGCGAAGATGGTCGACCGGCGCATGACAATCGTCATACCGTATTGCTGATGGCCGGCACTGTCGTCGGCGGTTTTGCTCACTCAAACTGGGTCTCAAGTCAACGGGAACCCCCCCATGAATCCAGGTTTGATCGCAACGCTGAGTGATGTCGGCTATCGCTACGGATCGCACCAGGCGCTTGAAGGCGTCGACTTGTCGCTGGCGCGCGGGAAAGTGACGGCGTTGCTGGGGCCGAACGGGGCCGGCAAGTCGACGCTGATCCACCTGCTGCTCGGGCTGCTGCCGGTGCAGGCGGGCAGCATCGAGCTTTTCGGCGGCTCGCCCCGGACCCGCTCGGCGCGGGAGCGGGTCGGCGCCATGCTGCAGATCAGCGGGGTCCAGGACAACCTGACGGTGAGCGAGCTGATCCGGCTGTTCGCCAGCCTGTACCCGCGTCCGGCCGCGCCGGATCGACTCATCGACGAAGCCGGGCTCACCGGGGTGGGACAGCGCCGATTCGTCCGGCTTTCGGGCGGGCAGAAGCAGCGCCTGCTGTTCGCGCTGTCGCTGGCCGGCAATCCCGATCTGCTGATTCTCGACGAACCGACCGCCGGCCTCGATCCGGCCGCGCGTCAGCGACTGTGGCGGGTGATCGAGCAACGTCGGGCAAGCGGCGCTTCCATTGTGCTGTGCACCCATTATCTGGACGAAGCGGCGCGACTGGCCGACCGGGTCGTGGTGCTGCACTGCGGGCGGAAACTGATCGAGGGCACCCCGGACAGCATTCGCAGCCACGTGCCCAGCAGCATGATCCGGGCGCGCTCTTCGATGACCCCGCAGGCGATCCGCTCGCTGGCGGCCGTCGGCGGCGCGGAGCGGCTCGAAGACCACGTCCAGGTCATGAGCGGCAACCCGACGGCAACGCTCAAGGACTGGCTGGCCGCCGATGCCGACCTCGAAGTGATCGAGGTCACCGGCGCCGACCTGGAAACCGCCTTCATGGCGCTGATCGAAAAAGACGACGAGACGATTGCGGAGGCCGCATGATGAATTCCTCGACACTCACGACCGCGATTCGCCCGACCGCCCTGTGGCAGTTCATCCAGTGCCAGTGGCTGAATCTCGTACGCATGCCCGCCTACAGCCTGCCGACGCTGCTGTTCCCGGTGATGTTCTACGCCTTCTTCGGGCTGGTGATGATCCGCGGCCAGGCGCACTACCTCCTGGCCACCTTCGCCACCTTCGGCATCATGGGCGCGGCGCTGTTCTCGTTCGGCGTCACCATCGCCACCGAGCGCGCGCAGGGCTGGTTCACGCTGCTGCGCGCCACGCCTGCGCCGCTGGCCGGCGTGGTGGCCGGCAAGTGGTTCGGCGCCGCGCTGTTCGCCGCGATCATCGTCGTGATGATGGAAACGCTGGCCGCGGTGTTCGGCGGCGTGCGGATGCATCCCGGCCAATGGTTCGGGCTGGTCGGCGTGCTTGTGGCCGGCACCCTGCCGTTCTGCCTGCTCGGGCTCGGCCTGGGCCTGCTGATGTCGCCCAACGCCGCGCCGGCGATCATCAACATCGTCTACCTGCCGCTGGGTTTTCTTTCCGGGCTCTGGATACCGGTCTCCCAGCTGCCCGGATGGATGCAGTCGCTGGCCGAATGGCTGCCGCCCTACCATCTTGCCCAGCTGGCGCTGCACGTGGCAGGCGTGAAGCCGGCCGAAGTGCTTGTTCACGTGCTTGTACTGGCCGGGTTCAGCGCGGCTTTCTCGCTGCTGGTGATCGTCGGCTGGCGCCGGACGCTGCAAGCACCCTGATTTCGACATCTCGCATCGAGGAGCCCCGCATGAAGTCCAGATCCACCGTCTCACTATCGATTGCCGCCGTCGTCGTTGTCCTGGCCCTGACTGTGCTGCTGCTCCCGGGGCCGGAGAGCGCCACTGCCCCGAAAGACGACTTGCCCGCCGGCGCGGCGACAGGTGAGGACGCATCGACCGCGACGGCGATCGTTACGGCAATCGTTACGGCAATCGTCGACGTGCGGCTTTTCGACGGCCGGTCGGTGCTCGAATCCGTCGACGTGGTGTTCTCCGGTGGTCGCATCGTCCAGGTCGGAAGCGATCTCGATATTCCGTCGGATGCAACCGTGATCGAAGGCTCGGGCAAGACCCTGATCCCGGGCCTGATCGACGGCCACGTGCACGCGATCGGTCGGGCGCGCGAGGATGCCGTCAGGTTCGGCGTCACCACCGTGCTGGACATGTTCAGTCCGCCGACGAACCTGGAGCGCGTGCGCCAACAGCGGCAAGGCCTCGAGCGGACCGCGCGCGCCGACCTGTTCACGGCCGGCTACCTGGCCACCGCCCCGGGCGGGCACGGCACGCAATACGGCGTCGAAGTGCCGACGCTGTCGGGCCCGGGAGAGGCCGACGAGTGGGTCGCGGAACGTCTTGCCGAAGGCTCGGACTTCATCAAGATCGTGATCGAGGACGGGTCGGCCTGGGGCGGAACGTTGCCCACCCTCTCGCGCGAAACCGTCGAAGCCCTGGTCGAGGCCGCGCACCGACGGGAGAGAATGGCCGTCGCGCACGTATCGACCTACGACGACGCGATGACGGCGATCGAGGCCGGCGTCGACGGACTGGTTCACCTGTTCGCCGACCGGCCTGTGGACGCGGCCTTCATCGGTGCCGCAAAGCGCTCCGGAGTCTTCATCGTGCCGACGGCCACGGTGCTGGCCTCGAGCTACGGCGGGCCGGGCACCGAATGGCTGCGCAGCCACCAAGTCCTGGGAAGCCGGCTGGACGCCATGCAGCGCCAGTCACTGGCACAGTCGTTTCCCGGCAGCCAATCGCGCACCTCGATGTGGGCCACCGCGCAAGCCAACATTCGCGCGCTGCACGAGGCCGGGCTGCCCATCGTTGCCGGAAGCGATGCGCCCAATCCCGGCACGGCGCAAGGCATCAGCGTCCACGCCGAACTCTCCTTGCTGGTCGCGTCCGGCCTCCTTCCGGTGGACGCGCTCGAGTCGGCGACCTCGATCCCGGCGCGGTTGTTCGGCCTTGGAGAGCGCGGCTGCATAAGCCCCGGCTGCCGCGCCGACCTGGTGCTTGTGGACGGAAACCCGCTGGAGACGATCGAGGCCACGACACAGATCACGGGCATCTGGAAAAACGGTCATCGGGTCATCGCCGACCCCGAGAGCGTTTCGGGCCCGAGCATGCCGCGTGACGATGCGGCGCCGCCGGCGCCACCCATCGACCTGCTGGCCCAAACCCAGCGCTGGATGGCCGCCGCCGACGACTACATGGGCGGAAATTCCAGTTCGACCATCGACTGGACCGGAGCGCCGACAACGCCGGTTCTCGCGGTGGACGTCGATGTCGAATCCGGCTTCGCCTTCCCGTATGCTGGCGCAATGTGGAACACCACCGAGATCCCGATGCAGCCGGCCGATCATTCCGGGCACCGTCGGCTCGTGCTCGTAGTCAACGGCCCCGAAGCGGACTACCAGGTCATGCTGTTCAGCGGCCAGGCGATGGGCGCGCAGCCGGCCCGGGCCCCGCTTGCGGCCGGGCAGGAGACCGTCATCGATCTCGGTGACCTCGGCGGGCTCGACCCGTCCACGCTGCGCGCGATCGGCGTGTTCGTGACCGAGCCGTCGGACCCGATGCAGTTCACGATTGCCCGGGCCCGCCTGGAATGAGACCGGGCAGGCATCTGGCCCGGCTGCACGCCTGGTTGGTCCCGGCCGAATCCGGCCAGGGCTGGGTGGTTTATCTCTGGTTGATCTACCTGGCGTTCTTCTTCGTCGAGTGGCTTTTCCGGCCGGTATCGCCACTCGAGATCGGCCTGGCCGCAGCCACCATGGCGGCGTTTCTCGTGCTGTATTTCAGCGCGTGGCGGCGCAAGGGGGCGACCGCGCTGGCGCACATTGGCGCGATCACGGCGCTGGGCGCGGCCTGGACGCCGTTCAACGCCGGCGCAAGCGTGCTGTTCATCTACGCCGCGAGCTTCGCCTTCCGGGTCGGCCCGCCGCGCCGCGCGCTTGTCGTCGTCTTCGCCGTCGCCGGCCTGGCCGGCCTCGTCGCGTGGTGGAGCCAACCGGCCCTCCACTACTGGCTGCCGGGCGTGTTCGTCAGCCTGGTGATTGGCGTGGCAAACATCTATTTCGGCGAACGCGAGCGTCACAACGCCGAGCTGCGCCTGACCCAGGCCGAGGTGCGGCGACTGGCGCGCGTGGCCGAGCGCGAGCGCATCGCGCGCGACCTGCACGACGTGCTGGGCCACACCCTTTCGCTGATAACGGTCAAGAGCGAACTGGCCGGGCGCCTGGTCGACAAGGATCCGGCGCGCGCCCGGAACGAATTGGCGTCGATCGAGCACAGCGCACGAACCGCGCTTTCCGAGGTGCGCCAGGCCATCAGCGGGTTCAACGAGCAGACGCTAGAACAAGCCCTGGAACAGGCCCGGCTGACGCTGCGCGCCGCCGACGTCGAGCTCGAACTCGAGCTCGACCGGCAACTTGACGTATCGCTGCCGCACCAGGCGATGCTGTCGCTGGTGATTCGCGAAGCGGTCACCAACGTGCTCCGCCACGCCGAGGCGCGCAACTGCTGGATACGGCTCGCCGCGGAGACCTGCGGCGGGCTGCGGCTGGAGGTCGCCGACGACGGCCGCGGAAGCGCACGCCCGGACGGAAGCGGCATGCAGGGCATGCGTGCCCGCGTCGAGGCGCTGGGCGGTGAGTTCCGGGTCGACAACGACCGCGGCGTCCGGATCGTCGCCGTGATACCGGAGAACGCTTCGACATGATTCGTATCGTGCTGGCCGAGGACCAGAAACTGCTGCTGGGCGCAATCGGTGCGCTGCTCGATCTCGACGACGACATCGAGGTCGTCGGCCGGGCCGGCTCCGGCGACGAAGCCCGCGAACTGATCGAGTCGCAGTCGCCGGACCTGGTGATCAGCGACATCGAGATGCCCGGCATGACCGGCCTCGAACTCGCCGAGTGGCTGGCGCAGGCGCAGCCCGGCACCCGGATGCTCATCCTGACCACGTTCGCACGACCCGGTTACCTGAGGCGTGCACTGGAAGCCGGCGTGGGCGGCTACCTGCTCAAGGAAACCCCGGCCGACAAGCTCGCCGACGCGGTGCGCCGGGTCCACCGGGGCGAACGCGTCATAGCGCCCGAGCTCGCGCTGACGGCGTTCGACGCCCGCGACCCGCTGACCGAGCGCGAGCGACAGGTGCTGCGGCTGGCCGGCGAAGGCATATCGAACGCCGCGATCGGCCGGCGGCTGCACCTGGCCGAAGGCACCGTGCGCAACTACCTGAGCGAGGCGATCGGGAAGCTCAATGCCGACAACCGCATCGAGGCGTTCCGCATCGCGCGCGACCAGGGCTGGCTTTGAGCCCGGTATGAAAGAGACAAAAGGGTTGATTTCCTGCAAGGAACAGTATATAAATAGTTATATACTCCGTCCGATTCCAAAAGGAACGCCGCCATGGACATGTTTCTGGACATCAATCGCTGGACCCACATCGTCGTCGGTTTCGTCGGCCTGGCCGCGTTCTGGGTGCCGGTGTTCGCGCGCAAGGGCGGCCCTGCCCATCGCGCGGCCGGCAAGGTCTTTCGCTACTCGGCGATGATCGTGGTCTCGGCGGCCGGGCTGGCCGTCGTGCTTCATTGTCTGCGTGCACTCATCGAGGGACACTCGGTCTCGGCCAACCCGGCCGGCTGGTCGTTCCTGGTATTCCTCGGCTACCTGGCGCTGGTCACCGGCGGCATTCTCAGCCACGGATTCGGCGTGCTGCGTGAAAAGCGCGACCTGACCGCCCTGAACACCCCCTACCGACGCGGGACCGCCTGGGCCATGATCGGATCCAGCATTTTCATCATTGGCTGGGGACTCTACTGGCAGCCGCCCAACGCAATTCTGCTGTACGCGCTCTCGCCCATCGGTATCGGCAACGGCCTCGGCATCCTGGCCGTGCTCGACGGCCGGCGCGCCGGGCCGGGCCAGTGGAAACTCGAGCACCTCAACGCGCTGCTCGGCTGCGGCATCGCGTTCCACACCGCCTTCGCCGTGTTCGGCATGAGCCGGTTCCTGCCGGTCCAGTTGCCCGGCGCCTGGCAGGTGCTGCCGTGGATTCTGCCGGCCGCGATCGGGATTCCGGCCAGCATCATCTGGACCCGCTACTACAGACGACGCGCGGCGCCGGCGGCCGCATGAGCCTGCAGCACATCCTGCTCGGCATGCTCGAACAGCCGGCCAGCGGATACGACCTGAAGCAGGCCTTCGAGCAGCAGCAGGCGCATTACTGGTCGGCCAACCTGGCCCAGATCTATCCGACCCTGAACCGCATGGAGGAAAAGGGCCTGCTGGCCAGCGCCGAACAACCCTCGCCCAAGGGCCCGCCGCGTCGGGTCTACAGGCGCACAAGCGCCGGCCGCGAGGCGCTGGTCGACTGGCTGACCGGAGGCCCGGAAGTGCATACCGACCGCCTGAGCTGGCTGGCCCAGGTGGGGTTCCTGTCGGCCCTTGACCGGCCGGCACAGCTCGATTTCCTGCACGCACTCAAAGCCGAGTTCCAGCGCCACCGGGATGAACTGCTCGGCATCGAATCGCACTGGAAGGCCGCCGACCCCGGGTTTCCGGACGCGCTCGACGAACCCGACCTGTTCGCCCACTTCACCCTGCGACTGGGCGTGAAGAAATACGCAACCATCATCGAGTGGTGCGACGAGTGCCTGGACCGCCTGGCGCGCCGGTCATCGGCGGCACCCGGCACGGACACAACGACACAATCCAGCGGGAGCCCCGCATGACCGCCAGCGAAACGGACCTCACCCGCCCCCGCCGCGGCCAGAGCATGACGCGGCTGGAGACCTTCACCGACGCCGCGTTCGCGTTCGCCGCCGCGCTGCTGGCCATTTCCATCGACGAAGTCCCCGAGTCCTACCCGGAGCTGATCGAGGCGCTCAAGGATGCGCCGGCGTTCGCGGCCAGCTTCGCGATCCTGCTGCTGTTCTGGCGTGCGCACCAGACCTGGAGCGACCGCTACGGCCTCGAGGACCTGCCCTCGGTGCTGCTGACGTTCGGCTTGATCCTGGTGGTGATGATCTACGTCTACCCGCTCAAGATCATGTTCGGCGCCGCCTTCAATGCCGTCTCTGGCGGCTGGTTGCCCTCGTCGTTCGCGCTGGAGACCCAGTACCAGTTCCGGGTGGTGCTGACCGTCTACGGGATCGGCTTTTTCATGCTCAGCGGCCTGATCAGCGCGCTGTACCTGCACGCCTGGCGGCGCCGAACAGAGCTCTCCATGCATCCACGCGAAGCCTTCGACACCGCCGCCGAAATTCTTGGCTGGCTGATCGTCGCGCTGTTCGGCCTGTTTTCCGTCGCGCTGGCCTGGCTGCTGTCCGACAGGCATGTACCGATCGCCGCCTGGATCTACTGCGCGCTGATCGTCTACGGACCGATCTTCGACCGGATTCAGGAAAACGTTGCGCGTCGCCGATTCGGCTGACGCGGTTTGCGACAAAAACCTACCGCCGCCCGCTCCCAACCTCAATCCGCCGCGCTTCTGGGCCTCACCATGGTTTCCGGCTTCGGCGTCTCGGCAGTGCTGACCGGCAGCTTCGGATAATCGATATCGGGCATTTCCCCTGTCAGTGTCTTCAGGAACGCCGCGATGGCATCGACTTCCGAGTCGGTCAGCTCCGACCCCAGTTGGGCGCTGCTCATGATCGAGACCGCCTCTTCAAGGCTCCAGACGGCCCCGGAATGGAAGTAGGGCGCGGTCAGCTCGATATTGCGCAGCGGCGAAGCCCGGAACACGTACTCGTCGGTGGCCGTGCGGGTGACTTCGAAACGGCCCTTGTCGCCTTCCGGCAGGACGTCTGCGCCCGGTTTCTGCACCAGGCCGAAAGGAAAGTACTGCTGGCCGCCGAAGTTCACGCCGCCGTGGCAGCCGGCGCAGCCCTTCTTGATGAAATGCGTCAGGCCCTGCTTCTCGTGGTCGGTCAGCGCGCCGTCGTCGCCTTCGACGAACTTGTCGAATCGCGAATCGGGAGTGACCAACGTGGCCTCGAAGGCCTCGATCGCCCTGGCCATGTTGTCGAAGGTCAGCGGGTCGTCCTGGTCCGGGAACGATTGCGCGAAGCGCTCGACATACTCGGGCATGCTTCCCAGGGTCTCGATCACCAGCTCCGGCGTGCTGGCCATCTCGACGCCGGCCTGCACCGGCCCCTTGGCCTGCTCGGCCAGGTCCTCGGCCCGCCCATCCCAGAACTGGGCGGCATTGAACACGGCGTTGAATACCGTGGGTGAATTGCGCGGGCCCTTCTGCCAGCCGTGACCAATCGAGGTCGGCAAGTCGTCGTCACCGCCCATGCCGACGTTATGGCAGGTATTGCAGCTGATCAGGTGGCTCGACGAAAGGCGCGGCTCGAAGAACAGCATCTTGCCCAGTTCGACCTTCTCGGGCGTGATCTCGTTGTCTTCGAGCGCCGGCGGCTCGGACGGGACGACGCCGAACCGGGCCTTCGCCTGCTGGCGCAGTGCGTCATCGCCGAGGGCACTGGCCGAAACCAGGAGCGCCAGGATTCCAGCCGGGATTCCGAATCGCCGATCGAGTGCTATCTTGAACATGGCATCATCTCGCGTATACGTTTTATCTAATATACCACTGCCGGATGGATGCGAGGACCGAATCCGCCCGGGAATGGGTCACTGGCCGGCCACCGGTGCATAATCGCCGGTCAATTCACTGGAATCACGAGGGATCGCCGATGATCCGTACATACGAAATCGTCCTTGTTCGCGCGCTCGCGCCGCTGGCACTCGCGCTGTCGGCAATCCTGCCGCCAGCCGTCGGCGCCGAGGAGACGGCGACAGTCTCCGGGGCCACCGTGATCGTGGTCCGGCATGCCGAAAAGATCGACGATTCGCGCGACCCGGCCCTCAGCGAGGCCGGCGTCGAGCGGGCCGAGGCGCTGGCCGAGGCGCTGGCGCACGCCGGGCTGGACGCGGCCTATGCCAGCCAGTACCAGCGTACGCGCCTGACCGCCATGCCCGCGGCTCAGGCGGCCGGGCTGTCGGTTCGCATAGCGCCGATCGAAGGCGACATCGACGATTGGGCGCAGGGCTTCTCGGCCGAGCTGGCGCAGAACCATGCAGGTGAAACCGTGCTGGTCGCAGGCCACAGCAACACCGTCCCGCCCCTTGTGGCCGTGCTATGCGGGTGCAGGGTCGAACCGCTGACCGATTCGGACTACGAGCGGATCTATCTCGTGACCGGCGCCGGGACCGGGCACCCTGAGCTCGTCGTCGCGCGCTACGGTCGGGCCGGCGAAGAATCCGACTGAGCCTCCATCCAGAACCGGAGCAGCCATGACTTCAACGCCCATTCCCCGGAAACGCCTGAACTTTCTCGACCGCTTCCTGACGCTGTGGATCTTCGCGGCGATGGCGCTGGGCGTCGCGCTGGGCACGGTCTTTCCGGCCTTCCCCGGCTGGCTGGATTCGCTGTCGGTCGGCACCACCAACGTACCGATCGCGATCGGCCTGGTCCTGATGATGTATCCGCCGCTGGCGCGGGTGCGCTACGAAAAGCTGCCGCTGGTGTTCAGTGATGTCCGCGTGCTTGGCCTGTCGCTGGTACAGAACTGGCTGATCGGTCCGCTGCTGATGTTCGGGCTGGCGGTGATCTTCCTGCGCGATCATCCCGAGTACATGACCGGGCTGATCCTGATCGGGCTGGCGCGCTGCATCGCGATGGTGCTCGTATGGAACCAGCTCGCCGGCGGCAGCAACCAGTACGTCGCCGCGCTGGTGGCATTCAACTCCGTATTCCAGATTCTCTTCTTCAGCGTCTATGCCTGGTTCTTCCTGACCGTCCTGCCGCCGCTGTTCGGGCTGGAGGGCAGCGTCGTCGACGTCGGCTTCGTGACTATCGCAAAGGCCGTGCTGATCTATCTGGGCATTCCGTTCGCGGCCGGCTTTCTGACCCGCTATTTCCTCAGGCGCAGCCGGGGCGATGATTGGTACGAGAAAAGATTTCTGCCGAAGATCTCGTCGATCACGCTGTTCGCGTTGCTGTTCACCATCGCGGCCATGTTCTCGCTCAAGGGCGCAACGGTGCTCGAACTGCCGCTGGATGCGATCCGCATCGCGATTCCGCTGACGCTGTACTTCCTGATCATGTTTCTGGTCAGCTTCTGGATGGGCAGGTTGATCAAGGCCGACTATCCGCGCACGACCGCAATCGCTTTTACCGCGGCCAGCAACAACTTCGAACTGGCCATTGCCGTGGCCATCGCCGCGTTCGGCCTTGCCTCGCCGGTCGCCTTCGCCACGGTCATCGGTCCTCTGGTCGAGGTGCCGGTGTTGATCTCGCTGGTCACGGTGTCGCTTTGGCTGAAAAGACGATGGTTTGCCGACCGGCTCGATGATCAGGCCGCCTGAGACGGCACGGCAGACAACCTTTTCAATGCAGGCTGCGCTTGTACCGCCCCTCGATAAACGCATCGAAGAACTGCCCCAGCGCCGGATGCTGTATCTGCTGGCCTGAAGGGTCGTTCTCCAGGTGTTGCTCGGCGACGTAGGTCATGTGTTCGCCGTCGTGGACCAGCACGTGGTACCAGGGCTTTTCCTTCGGCGGCCGGCTGGTCGCCACCTGCTCGTACCATTCTTCGGTGCCGGCAAATTCAGGGTCCACGTCGACTATGACCCCTCGATAGTCGTATTTCTTGTGGTGGATGACCTGGCCGGGGCTGAATTTGGGATGACTCATGACGATTTTCCGTGCGACTTACCCAACATTGTGGGACAGGCACGGTGAACGCGTCAGGACTGCGGGCAATGCGCTGTGGACTGGGCCGGCCGGGTTGAGGTGTTTTCAGCGAATCAGTTGCCGGTACAGCAGCGGCAGCGCGTTGGCGAGTCCCGACGGCCGGGTGACGATCGAATAGCCGGCGCGGCCGAAGATGGCCGGGAAATACTGGCGGGCTTCGGCATCGATGGTCACGCCGAATACCGTCAACCCTTCCCGCCGCGCCTCGCGCACCGCCATGCGGGTGTCCTCGACCGCGAAGCGGCCTTCGTAGTGGTCGGTATCGTTGGGCTTGCCGTCGGTGAGCACCAGCAGCAGCCGGTGACGGTTCGGACGCCGCGCCAGTTCGGCGGCCACGTGCCGGATCGCCGCGCCCATGCGGGTATACAAGCCCGGCTCCAGCGCGGCGATCCGGCGCTCGGTGGCGGCGGTGACCGGCTCCTCGAAAGCCTTGATTTTCCGGACGTCCACGCGGTGCCGCCGGCGCGAGGTGAACGTGTAGATCGCCTGGTCGTCGCCGCAGGCCTGGATGCCGTGCGCCAGCGCGAGCAGCGCTTCCTTTTCGACATCCAGCACGCGCCGGTCCTCGACCCAGGAATCGGTCGACAGCGATACGTCGACCAGCGTGGCCACGGCCAGGTCGCGTGCCTGGTCGCGCCAGCGCATGTAGACGTTTTCCGAGGGGTGTCCCCCGGCGGCACCTTCGGCCACCGACCGCACCAGCGCATCGAGATCGATCTCGTCGCCGTCGACGTGTCCGTGCTGCAGTTCGCGCCTGGGCCGGAGCGCCTCGAACTGCCGCCGGACGCGGTTGATGCGCCGGCGCGTCTCGGCGTCGGGCTCGGCCCCCGGCTCGCCGTTGGGGGCGACCTCGGGCGCCGTTTCGGCGAACACTGCGCAGTGGTCTGCCAGGTACCGTTTCTTGCGGTAGTGCCACTCGGGCCAGGTCGTCGGCGCATCGATCGGCGTCGCGTCGACCTCGGTACCGGCCAGTTCCAGTTCCATCTTCAGCCGCATCGATGCCTTGCGTTCATTCTTGCTCAGCGTGATGCGGTCCAGTTGATCCGCAGCCCGGCGCGCGTCCTCCTCTTCGTCGTCGTCGACCGGGCGGTTGACGTTGACCATCTCCGACCACGACAGCATCTTCTCGAACGGGTTGAGCATCAGCGGGTCGTCGCGCTCGGCCTGGTCCAGTTCGCGGCGCTCGGCGGTGCGCATGACGGCATCCGATTCGCCGGCATCGTTCTCCTCGGTGTCGGGATCGCTCTCCGACGAAGGCGGCGACGTGGCATCCCCGGCCAGCGCCCGGCCCCACAACGGCACCGGCAGCGGCGGTCGATAGCCGGTCGGCGCGCACATGGTCGAAAGCGGCTTGCCGGCGCAGATCCTGCGCAGCAATTCACCCGGCGATTCAAGCGCATCGTGTTGACCCAGCTGGTGCCGGATCAGCGCCTCGACATCGGCCTCGGTCGGCGGCAACGGTCGCACGGGCCGTATCTCGAGCAGCGCCGAACAAAGTCGGCGATAGCGCTGGGCCAGACCGGGAAAGCCCTCGCACAGGACTTCGCCGACCCGAGCCGCCTCGGCGATCTGGAGCAGGTCGCGCTGCAGCGGGTCGGTCGGCCAGGGAAGCTGCCGCGCCCCGGCCAGAAATGCGGTCAGCCAGAAGTAAAGGTCGCGGTTCAGCGACGACTCGGGAAACAGCGCCAGGCGCGACGGCAGCACCGCATTCTCGATGTCCTGTCGAGCGCGCTCGATCGGTTCGCTCGCCAGCCCCAGGCGCTGCCGCCAGGTCAGGCGGTGAGTCGAGTCGCGGGCCGTGGCCGTGACCAGGGCCAGCGACCGGCCGCCGCCCATGGCGCGAAAATAGACCGCCAGCGTATCGCTCAGGCTCTCGAACCGGACTTCGGCGTCGGGATGCGCCGGGTAGCTCGGCGCCGAGGCGGCCCAACGGTGCCACCAGCGTCCGACGTGTTCCTCGACCTCGTACCAGGCGCTCACCCGAAGGCGTGCCCGACCAGCTCCTCGAGCGCGGCGATCACGTCGGGCTCGTCGCTGAGCGGGTCGATCAGGGTATGGCGCGCGGCGCGCTCCACGGGCATGCCGGCCTGGACCAGCGTTGCGCAGTAGACCAGCAGGCGCGTCGATACGCCTTCTTCCAGATCCTGGCCCTTCAGGGCGCGGATCCGGTGCGCCAGGTTGACCAGGCCGGCGCACAGATCCTCGGACAGGCCGCTCTCGGTCGCCACGATCTCGATCTCGAGCTCGGCCGGCGGGAAATCGAACGTCAGCGCGGCAAAGCGCTGGCGCGTGCTCGGCTTCAGCGATTTCAGGATGTGCTGGTAGCCCGGGTTGTAGGAAACGACCAGCATGAATTCCGGCGGGGCCTGCAGTACTTCACCCGTTCGTTCCAGCGGCAGCACGCGGCGGTCGTCGGTCAGCGGGTGCATGACCACGGTGACGTCCTTGCGCGCCTCGACCACCTCGTCGAGGTAGCAGATGCCGCCTTCGCGCACGGCACGGGTCAGGGGCCCGTCGGCCCAGCGCGTCTCGCCGTCTATAAGCAGATGGCGGCCGGTCAGGTCGGCGGCGGTCAGGTCGTCGTGGCAGGACACGGTAAACAGCGGCCGCCCGAGCCGGGCGGCCATGTGCGCGACGAAGCGGGTCTTGCCGCAGCCGGTCGGCCCCTTCAGCAGCAAAGGCAGTCGCTGCTGAAAGGCCGTCTCGAACAGCGCGCATTCGTGGCCGATTTCACGGTAGTACGGAATCCCGGCGTCGTCGAGGGATTGCGCAACTTCCGTATTCATTTGTTTTCTTTATCGCGGCCCCCGGCGGCCACGTGCGGGGCGCCGGCCGGAACTTCTTCACGCGCCGGGCCGAGCATGGCATAGATGTACATCAGGACCGCTATGGTCACGATCACGCCTGCAACCAGGCGCATGGCGAAGAACAGCCCCAGATCGTCCTGGACGTCCATGTATCTTTCCCCGACAACGCGCTGCATGTGGGTCTGGATAACGCCGGCAAAGGTCAGCGTGAAAGTCATGAATGCCATGCCGCCGGTCATCAGCCAGAAACTCCACATGTTGAGTACCTGGTTGTACGGCTTCTTGCCGCGCAACTGCGGCAGCGCATAGGCGAATATCGCGAGGTTCAGCATTACGTAGGCACCGAAGAATGCCAGGTGGCCGTGGGCCGCGGTGATCTGGGTGCCGTGGCTGTAGTAATTGACGAACGACAACGTGTGCATGAAGCCCCAGACGCCGGCGCCGAAGAAAGCCATCACGGTGCATCCCAGCGTCCAGAGGATGGCCGCCTTGTTGGGGTGATTCCGGCTGCCGCGCCAGAACATGTAGAAGGCGAATAGCACCATCGTGAACAGCGGCAGCACCTCGAGCGCCGAGAAGATGCTGCCGATCGGCTGCCAGTACGCCGGCAGGCCGATCCAGTAATAATGATGCCCGGTTCCAAGCAGGCCGGAGAACAGCACCAGGCCGACGATGACGTACAGCCACTTCTCGATGATCTCGCGATCCACACCGGTCAACTTGATGAGCAGGTAGGCCAGCAGCGACGCCATGATCAGGCCCCAGACGCCTTCGACCCACAGGTGAACCACGTACCACCAGTACATCTTGTCCAGCGACAGGTTGGCCGGATTGTAGAACGCGAACAACCAGAATATCGCGGCCAGCCACAGTCCCAGCATCAGCACGATCGAAATGGCCGTGCGACGCCCGTTGATCAGGGTCATCGTGCCGTTGAACAGAAACATCAGGAACGAGATGGTCAGCAGCACCTTGACCCAGAACGGCTGCTCAAGGAACTCGCGGCCTTCGTGTATGCCGAACTGGTAACCGACCAGCGCCGCGGCGCCGGCGAAGACGAACAGGCCGAGCTGGAAATAGGCAAGCTTCGGGCTGTAGATCTCGGTCTCGGCCTCTTCGGGCAAAAGATAGTAGGTGGCGCCGAAGAACCCGATCAGCAGCCACACGATCAGCAGGTTGGTGTGGCTCATGCGCACGACATGGAACGGCATGATGTCGGTCATCAGGTTGGGCCAGAAGTAGATGGCCCCGGCGACCACGCCGAAGATGACCTGCGCGGCGAACAGCACCAGCGCGGCGATGAAGAATGGATAGGCGACTTTCTGGGTCTGATACTTCATTGTTCTGGCTCCCTTGATTCGGATGCGATTCGTTCGGACACTCAGCCGGAGATGTTCGGCGGCCAGCCTTGCGTGTCGATTCGACTCGTCCATTCGAGGAAATCAATCAATGCATCCAGTTCTTCTTCAGTGAAGTCGTACTTCGGCATCTGGCGCCGGCCCTCGACCCCGGTAGGCTGGATGCGGATCCAGGCCTTGAGCGCATTGCGCGCCCCGGCGGGACTGCCTTCGCCGCCGTACCGCTTCCAGACGTTGCCGAGTTCGGGCGCGAAGTAAGCGCCTTCGCCCAGCAAGCTGTGGCAGTTGATGCAGGAATTCTCTTCCCAGATATGCTTGCCGCGCTTGACCGAGTCGGTCAGTCCGGCGTGGTCGGTAGAGGTAGTGACGACGTAGTAATGGCTGTGCGCAGTAAGGCCGACGAAAGCCAGGAAGAAAAACAGCGAGCCGCCAAAGAATATGTTGCGTGCGGCGTTGCGCGTAAGACCTTCAATCATTGCAGACTCCCGCGTTTCATAAAGAGTTCGCGTGATGCTTTCTTTATCAATCGTTACCGTATCACCCACTGCTGTCCCATAAACTTCACGCCAGCATAAGCGACTGTTGCGGACCTGGTAGTTTTTCTGCTG
>MDTG01394497.1_pt1 | contig 20567 bp, 24 predicted proteins | sample 811421 | NCBI WGS metagenome assembly MDTG01 (sample SAMN05326645, study PRJNA326480) | marine metagenome | isolation source: seawater | place: Pacific Ocean: South East | collected 2011
CTGTATAGTTCCAAACTCTCGATTTGAAAAACCTAAAGATAAGAAAAATAATAATATTAAAATAAAATATTCAAAAGAATTGGAGAACCCAAATAATGAAACCAAGGGTTCAAAACTAAAAAAATTATTAGATATTTTACAAAATTCTGATTGCTCTTTAAAAGAAATTTCAACTAATCTAGTTTTTTCAGACGGAAATGAAAATTCAAGCATAATGATAATTGGTGAGGCACCTGGTGGCGAAGAGGATAGAATTGGGAGACCTTTTGTTGGCCAAGCGGGAAAATTATTAGATAAAATGTTAGGTTATATTGATTTAAATAGAAAAAATGTTTATTTGACAAATATTGTTTTTTGGAGACCTCCAGGAAATAGAGCCCCTTCAAAAGATGAAATTAACTCCTGCTTACCCCACACATTGAAGCATATTGAAATCATAAAACCCAAACTCTTAGTATTGCTTGGAAATATTGCTTCACAATCTTTGCTTAAAACGAATGAAGGTATAACAAATTTAAGAACAAAAAGTCATCTTTTCTTGTACAATGATTTAAAAATTCCAACTAGAACAACTTTTCATCCAGCTTACTTACTAAGAAATCCTATCGAAAAAAAAAAAGTGTGGGATGACTTATTAGGTATTGACGATTTTATTAATGATAAGAAAATATAAGAATGAATAATATTTTTATTAAACTAAACATCTGTATAATTATAGTTTCAGATTCAAGGAATATAAACTCTGATAAATCTGGAAAGCTTCTAGAAAAAAAAATTTTGGAATCAGGACATAACTTATACAAAAAAAAAATTGTTAAGGACAATAAAGATGAAATTATTAGTCTTTTAAAATCCTTAGTTAAAAAAAAAGACCTACACGTGGTAATTCTTACAGGAGGAACAGGATTAACAGGAAGGGATTCTACACCAGAGGCAGTAAAGAAGGTTATTGACAAAGAAATACCAGGGTTTGGCGAAATTTTTAGATACATAAGTTTTAAAAAAATTGGAACATCGTCTTTACAATCTAGAGCTTTAGGGGGGTTAAAAAAAGACACATTTATTTTTTCTCTTCCTGGATCAACAGGAGCGTGTTCAGACGCCTGGGAAAATATTTTAAAACATCAGCTAGACTCAAGAACTAAACCATGTAATCTGGTTGAATTAATTCCTAGGTTAAATGAAAAATAACATCGGAAACTACAAGGGTTTCATAGATTTGTTGATTTTATCCAAGAATTTACCTCATTATCTGTTCTCATACAACATGATGTAATTGGAAAATCTTCCTTTTGCTTTTTTGTTAACCTATCATCTTCTTGACTCTGTTGAACATACATAACACAATTTATCTGATGAACAACTCCATTTTTCGCTGCTTTGTTTTCTTTAACAACTATCATGTCTTTTACAAATAGACTTCCTCTTTTATAAATCTGAATAGGTTTATTGCTCACTGTTACTTCGTTAGAGACCTCTTCTCCAATGTCAAGACTAGTCTTTTGGCCAGTTAAAATATGGTCCATTATCAACGCCTTACTAAAAATTTGGTCTGATAAGATTTCCTCTTTAACTCTTCTTGGAATTGAATTGAATGCACTGTTAGTAGGAGCAAAAATTGTCCAATTCCAAGGAAGTTTCTTTTCTAAAATTTTTTTTATGCCAGTTTTTTCTAAGTATGAATAAAACTCAGTTAGTTCAGGATCTTCTTTTATAACATCAATGACATTTTTACTATCCACACTTGTAGAAAGAAACAAAAAAAAAATGAAAAAAAAACATATTTTGTTCATTTGTGTATAATAATTTAGTGAAAAAAAAAAGTCTACAACAACTTATTCTTAGTGTATATGAGAGATTTTTATAATGATTTACTGAATAGTGTCATTGGAGTAGATGAAGTAGGTAGAGGGGCTCTTTGCGGGCCAGTAGTTTCATGTGCGTTAGTTCTTAATCCAAATATTTTAAGCTACGATTTATTGAGAGAAATCGATGATTCAAAGAAATTAAATGAAAATAAAAGGAAAATTCTTAATAATTTTATAATTCAAAACTCTTCATTCTCTATTGGTTTGGCTAATAATTTTGAAATTGATAAAATTAATATTTTACAGGCAACAATACTCTCAATGCGAAGAGCTTTAGAAAGATTTAAAAAATGTAAAAACATAATAAGAATTGATGGTAAAAAAATATTTTCATCAAAACGGCCCCTAAAGTTTCTTGTTGGTGGAGATAGAAAATCTGTAAGCATTGCATCGGCTTCAATAGTAGCAAAATGTTATAGAGATGCTTACGTAAAACAATTTTCAAAGCTTCATCCTCATTATGGTTGGAATAAAAATAAAGGTTACGGTACTAAAGAGCATTTTGAAGCAATTGAAAAACATGGAGTTACCAAATTTCACAGGAAAACTTTTTTAAAAAAATACCTTACAGAACCTTAGCTGGCAAAGATATTGGAAGAATTATAAGAACTTCTAAACCACCAAGTTTTTTTGAATTTTCCAACCAAACTCTACCCTTATAAATTTCAACAATATCTTTTACAATATTAAGACCTAAACCACTTCCTGGAGTTTGTTCGTCTAATCTAAACCCTCTTCCAAAAACTTTATTTAATTTTTCTAGAGGTAGTCCAGGACCATCATCACTGATTATGATTTTTATTTCAGCATGTGAAAGATGTTCAATACTGATAAGAATTTGTGATTTAGACCATTTACACGCATTCTCAATAACATTTCCAATAACTTCTTCCATATCTTCAAGACTTCCAAAAACAAAAAAATCATCAAAGTTTTCATTTAAAATAATCTTTTTCGAGGGATATAGCTTTTTGAATATTCCTGCCATTTTGGTAAGAAATTTTTTAAAATCGATTCTTGATTTTACATTTTTTCCAACTGATTCTAAGTGTGCTTTCTTTAGATATCTATCTATATGTTTTTTCATTAAAGTTATTTGGTTATTTAAAACTAAGTCTTTTTTTTCAACTTCGTTAGATATCACTGCTAAAGGTGTTTTCAAAACATGTGCTAAATTTCCAACGTGCGTTCTTGCTCTTTCAACAATTTTTTCATTATGCTCTAATAAATCATTTATTTCTGAGGCAAGAGGTTGAACTTCGGAAGGATATCTATCAGTTAATTTTTTTTCGTCACCATTTCTTATTTTAAACAGAGCTTGTTTAATTTTATTTAATGGTAAAAGACCATAATTGACCTGCAAGAATACCGCCACCATTAAGCCAAACCCCAGAGCAAGCAGTGTTATAAAAAGAGTATTATCAAATTTTGTAATATTTTGTTCATATTCTTCTGTATCTCCAGAAACTAAAAATGTTATGGGCTGAGATAATCCTGGAAAAGAAATCTCTCTTTGCACTATATGTAACCTTTTTTCCTCGATTACATTCGGTTTATTCAAGTCAGTGCTTGAAAGTTCTATAAATTGGGTTCTTCCACCAATTAGTCTTTTATCAATGGTAAAGACTTGGTCCCACATTGATCTAGATCTGCTTACAGTTTGGGTGCCCTTATTAATTTGCCAGTACCATCCTGAGTAGGGTTGAAAAAATCTTGGTTCACCAATTGAACTTACCACTGTTATTCCGTCAGACGAGTCAACTCTACTGGCTCCTATAAGAGATTCTAATAAAATGTTTAATCTGTCATCAAAAGCTGCAAAATTTGTTTTTTTATTCAAATCTGACAATAATAATCCAGCTGCAAGTAGTGTTAAAATAATCCAAACAGTAGCACTAAAAAAAAGTCTTACAGCTAACGAGTTCATTTTACTCTTTATCTATTGATAGTCTATATCCATAGCCTCTTTCGGTTTTGATTAAATTCATCCCCATTTTTTTTCTTAGTCTTCCAATAAAAACCTCGATTGTATTAGAATCTCTATCAAAGTCTTGATCATAAATGTGTTCCACCAATTCTGTACGAGTGATAACTTTGTCTTGATGATGTAAAAAATATTCAATTATTTTATATTCATGGGAAGTTAATTTAAGTTTCATTCCATTCACAAAAACTTTGTTTGACTTTGTATCAATTTTAAGAGGTCCACATTCAATATTAGATGAAGCATGCCCACTTGATCTACGAATTAAGGCTCTTAATCGTGCAAGAACCTCTTCCATTTGAAAAGGTTTTGCTACATAATCGTCGGCTCCAGCATCAAACCCTGAAACTTTATCACTCCACTGATCTCTAGCAGTAAGTATCAAAACAGGGAAGTTTTTGTTATCTTTTCTCCATTTTTCTAACACTGTAATCCCATCAATCTTTGGCAGACCTAAATCTAAAACAACAGCATCGTAGGGTTCTGTGTCTCCCAAAAAATGGCCCTCTTCTCCATCAACAGCTGTATCTACAGAGTAGCCACTCTCTTCGAGTGACTGTTTTATTTGATTATTAAGATTTGGGTCATCCTCTATAACTAATATTCTCATTCTTTACCACCAATAACTGATAAAATTGTTGATGTTCCTGCATCAACTCTAAGTTGTTTAACATTGTTTCCAGGTTCTATTATCATAATATCATATACCCATCCAAATAATCCTTTTTCATTATCTTTCAAGTTGATAGAGATAACTCTGCCAGCAAATTCTTGATTTACTTTTACTAAAATTTCATCTAAGGGCAAAATTTCACCCTCATTAACTGCTTTAATAGCCTTCTCGTGATCATCTACTGTTTTAGATTCACTGACTGCTTGCGCAATACCAAGACTTGAAAAACAAACGCATAGCAAAAAAAAAATACACTTCCTCATTTTATAACTTTACTAACTTTCTGCATTAAATTAGAAATTGGTTTTTTTTCAAATTCTTTAGTTGTCATCCAAGAAAAATTCTCAAATTTTTTTTCTTTATCTAATACTATCTCAACAACAAATAGTTTCAAATGAAAATGACTAAATTTATGATGAATTAAACCCAGATCTTCAAAATTTAAATTTTTTTTTAACGCTTTTGACCATTTTTTTAACAAGGATAATTTTATTTTGATTACTTCCTTATCATCAAAATACTCTTCATATTCTGTTAATGGTAGTTGAAAAAGCCCCTGAAACATTTTTTTATTCGAAACGCTTACAGCCATTTTATCTTTAAACTTTAATAGAATCGTCACACCAACCTTTTTCGGAATGACACGTTTTTTATTTGGCTGTATTACTTTACCATTAGTTTGACAAAAATTATTTATTGGACAACTATTACAAAGAGGATTTCTAACTTTGCAAATTAAGTTTGCTAAATCCATAAGGGATTGACAATAAAATTTATTATCTTCCTTTGGTGTAAGTTCTTGGGCAATCATTTTCAATGTTTTGTTAAAATTAACTTCCTTTTTATTTAAATTGAAAACTCTCGACAAAATTCTTTTAATATTCCCGTCAACAACGGCACATTGCTCATCATTTAATATCGCTGAAATTGAACAAGATATGTAATCACCAATTCCAGGCAGTTTTTTTAATTCCTTTGAAGAAACTTTTAAATTATTATTTTTTAAGAATTCTTTAGCTTTAAATAAATTATTTGCTCTTTGATAATAACCTAAGCCTTGCCACATCATCAAAATTTCGTTCAATTCTGCATTAAAAAATGATTCAATGTTGGGCCATTTTTCAATAAATTTTTGATAATACGGTATTACAGTTTTAACTGTTGTTTGTTGAAGCATTACTTCAGATAACCAAACTTTATAGAAATTTTGATTTTCTCTCTCTCTCCATGGTAATTTTCTTTTGTGAATTGAATACCAAAGCAAAATTTTTTTTTTCCATGCTTTTTTAAACGATAAAGAAATGTAATAATTAGTTTCCATGAACTCAAAGAGAAATATAAATAAACCAAGAAAAGTTTCAACTTTTTTACCCAAAATACTTGATAAATTTAATAAGAAAAAGGGTAGTAAAATACTTGAACTGAAAATGAATTGGAAGGAAATCGTAGGAGATGACCTCTACAACAAATGTACTGTATATTCATTAAAAAAAATAAACAATCAAAACGTACTTACAATTGTCTCTGATAGCGCAGAGATTCTTGAAGTTTCTTATTCAGCTGAAAACATCAAAGAAAAGATCAATAATTTTTTTTTTTCAGAATTTATTAGTGTTATAAAGTTCAAAAAATCATTACAAATATAAAGATTTGTGATAAATTCTACTAATGTATTTTAGAAAATTATTTTTTGCACTTATTATTTGCTTCCTATTGTTTAACGACCGTATAGCTGAGTCAAGAATAGTTGACACAATAGAAGCTTTACAAGAGAAAAAAATTGGTGATGAATCTGCAAAAATTGAGATGATTGAATTTGCTTCTTTGACGTGTGGTCATTGTGCTAAGTTTCATAATGAAGTTTTTCCTAAAATTAAAAAAGAATTTATAGATAAAGGCATAGTAAATTTCATTTATAAAGATTTTCCACTTGATAAATTTGCATTAAAAGCCTCAGTAATTGCTCGTTGTTCTGGAAATGATAGATTTTTCAGTTTTTTAAAAGTTTTGTATAATAAACAGAAAGATTGGACAAGAACTCAGGATCCTTTCAAATCTCTCTTGAAAATTGCCAAGCTCGGAGGTTTAAAAAATGACGAAATTAAAGTTTGTGTTGGAAATAAGTCAATAGAAGATGGTATTTTGAAACAAAGACTTAGTTCTTCAAAAAAATTTGACATAACAGCTACCCCAACAATTTATTTTAATGGTCAAAAATATGATGGTGATTTAAGCTTTGAAGCGCTAAAATTAAAAATTGATTCTTTATTAAATTAATTAAAATTGTTTACAGTTAAAAAATTAAAAATTTCTGGATTTAAATCATTCGCTCACCCAACTGAACTGATGATTGACAATGGCGTAACAGGTATTATAGGTCCAAATGGTTGTGGAAAATCAAATGTATTTGAAGCAATTAGATGGGTTATGGGCGAAACATCCAGCAAAAGCCTCAGATCAGGCTCTATGGACGACATAATTTTCAATGGAACACAAAATTTACCTGCTAAAAACGTTGCAGAAGTATCCATTGAACTAGATAATTTTTCAGGAAATCTTAAAAATGTTCCTGATGATGAAAAAAAAATTATTGTAACAAGAGTTTTAGAAAGAGGAATTGGTTCTTTTTTTAAAATCAATAATAAAGATGTTAGAGCCCGAGATGTGAGTGTAATATTTTACGACTCAGGAAGTGGTCCAAGATCGAGCTCCATAATTAGTCAAGGGAACATAGACCAAATCATAAATTTCAAGCCTATTGATAGAAGAATAATTTTAGAAGATGCAGCAGGAATCTCAGGACTTCAAGCTCGAAGACATGAGTCTGAACTCAAGTTACACTCTACAGAACTCAATTTAGAAAAATTAGAAATTAATTTGAATAATCTTAAAGAACAGAAAAATAATCTATCTAGGCAAGCAAGACAAGCTGAAAGATATGAAGAAATTTCTAAATCTATTAAGCATTATCAATCAATGTTTGTATTCTTTGAGTGGAAAGAAATAAAAATAAATTTGGACGAAAATTTAGAAAAAATAGTTTCTCATAAAAAATACTTAACTGATTTTATCGAAAATTCCAACCAACTTAAAACCCAACTTTACTCATTGAGAGAAAGTCTCGAAAAACATCAAGCGATTGACAATAATTTAAATAAAAAACTTTTTGAAACTGAAAGTATAATTAACAGTGAAAAAAATAAATTAGAATTGATAGAGAATAAAAAAACAGAAATCAGAAAATTTTTAGAGACAGTTATCAATGATAAAAAAATAGAATATAAGAAATTAAAAGATCTTGAAGATTATATAAAATATAGTGAAGAAAAAATTAAAAAAAATATACCAAACAAAGCAAATCTTAATAAAAAATTAAATAATTTAGGAATTGAAGAAACTGAGCTTAAAAGAGAATCAAAACAATTAGAAAGTATTTTTGTAAATGAAATTCAACTTACTCTGGGTGATGAATTTAAGTCCGATAATTTAAAAGAAACAAAAGAAAGTTTAAAATTAAAAAGTTCTAATATTACTAAAGATGTTAACATTGCAAAAGAAAATTCGATCAAATTGGAAAAAGATTTAAAATTAGAACAAGCGCAGCAAGAATTACTTATTAAAGAGAAAAAAAGTCTCGAAAACCAAATCAAATCACTAAAAATTTCCATAGAAAAAAATTTACAAAAAAAATTAAAGAATATTAACCAACTTAAATTAATAGATTTAGAAATTGAAAAAGATTCTAAAATTTTCACTGAAGCTGACACTGAAATTAAAACGTTAAATCAACTCCTTGGTAATTCAAATTTAACAAATGAATCAATTGTAAACTTAATTAAAATTAAACCTGGATATGAAGATGCAATATTTGCCTCACTGATGTATGAACTTGATGCAACATTAAATAAAAAATCATCAAAACAATGGGTTAAACAAAAGATTGTAAATTTAGAAGCTATAGAGAACCCAATTTCCAATTTTGTTAACGGACCTGAGGAACTTGATTTAATCCTTTCTCAAATAGGACTAGTCGAAAATAAAAATTCTGCATTAAATAAACAAAAAAAATTAAAAGTTGGACAAATGCTTGTAGATATAGAGGGCAATTTATGGAGATGGGATGGGTTTGTCTCGTCTGATAATCTTAAAAATAAAAAATTAATTGATTCTCAGCTTAAAATTAACGAGCTTAAAAAGATTATAAAAGTTTCAGAAACAAAATTAACAGCCCTTAGAAAAAAAGGAGCATCTGTTAGAGAAGAAAATCAAAAAACCGAGGATATTATCTTAAAAGAAAACAAAGAATTAGAAAAACATTATAAAGATTTGGATTTAATCAATCCAAAAATTTCATCAAAAAACGAATCAATTACGTTTTTAAACTATAACTTAAGTAAGAATAAAGAAAATATTGATAATTTGTTAAAAGAAAAAAATGAAATTTTACTAAGTCAAAAAGAAATTGAAGAAAAAGAAGAGATTCTTAATAAAAACTATGACGGAAAATCACAAGGTGAAAGACATAAAATAGAAAGTAAAATTCAAGAACTAGATAAAAAAACCGAAAATAAAAGAATTGAAATCAATTCCATTAAAGAATTGATAATTAAGGAAGAACTCAATATGCGTTATCTTTTAAATGATATACAAAAAAGTAAAACAAATTCTGCTGAATCAAAAAAGAGAATTGCAATGTTAGAAAAGAGGGAAAAAGAATATCTCTACGAGGACGAAAAATTAAATACATTACCTAGCGATATCCAGAATAAAATTAATAATTTTGAAGGAGAATATAACAAATATAAAAATCAACTAAAAAACAATAAAGACTTTTTAGATGAAACAATTAAAAATTCCAAAAATCTTGAGGAAAAATTCCTAAAATCTGAATCAATTAGAGAAAATAAAAGAAATGAAATAACGAGAATTGAGAGTTTGATAGAAAACACTAAATCAAAAGAAAAAGAATTAAGAAAACTTATTTTTGAAAGATCATCAAAACAACCTGAAGATATGGAATCAGAGGCCAATGATAAACAACTAAAATATAAGACCTACGACGATATAAAAAATCACCTTCAGAAACTTACCTTTCAGAGAGAACAAATGGGACCAGTTAACCTACGAGCAAAACTTGAAGAAAAAGAACTTGAAGTCTCAATTGAAGAACTTGAATTGGAAAAAAATGACCTTTCTAATGCCTTAAAAAAACTACGCGAGGCCATAAGTAAAATTAACCATGAGGGTAAAAATAGAGTTGTGAATGCTTTTGAAAAAGTGAATAAGAATTTTGGTGATTTGTTTAAAAAACTTTTTGATGGAGGTGAAGCTAAACTTGAATTAGTAAAATCAGATGATCCTCTTCAAACTGGCCTAGAAATTTTTGCTAGGCCTCCAGGAAAAAAACTATCAAATATTAGCCTGCTTTCTGGGGGGGAAAAAACCCTCACAGCCATTTCATTAATTTTTTCAATTTTTTTGATAAACCCCTCACCAATTTGTATTTTAGATGAAGTTGATGCAGCACTTGATGATAATAATATAGAAAAATTTTGTCTAATATTAAATGAACTAAAAAATAATACTAAAACCAAATTTTTAATAATTACACATAATAAAATTACCATGTCCTCTATAGATAGAGTTTATGGGGTAACAATGGCTCAGAAGGGAATTTCTGATATCGTTTCAGTTGATTTTGAGAAAGTTGATATTCAAGAAGCAGTGTGATGAAAAAAAATATTTCAAGATTGAACGAAAAAATTGAAAGATTCGAGACTAAATATAGGTCTAAAAATAAAAATAAAAGTTCTAATATTAATATCGGGCTTAAATTTAGTTTAGAATTAATTTCACCAATAATAATGGGTATTTTGATAGGTATTGGTTGCGATAAATTTTTTTCAACAAAACCTATATTTTTTCTAATTTTTTTGCTATTAGGAATTATTGCTGGTTTTTGGAATATTTTTAAATCAGTGAACAGACTTAAATAGAATAGGAATTAATATTGGCAAGTCCGCTTTCACAATTTGAAATTAAGACTATCGTTCCATTGGAATTATTTGGATACGATATTTCTTTTACTAATTCGTCTTTAGCCATGTTAGTTACTATTTCATTAATATTTCTTTTTTTGATTATTAGTTTAAAAAATTCGTCAATTATTCCTTCAAAAAGTCAATCAGCATTGGAAGTTTCCTATGAATTTATTTCAGGAATGATCAATGACAATATCGGAAAAGAAGGTTTAAGATACTTTTCATTTATTTTTTCATTATTTATGTTCATTCTTCTTGGAAATCTTCTTGGCATGCTTCCATATAGCTTCACCTGGACGAGTCACATAATAGTCACGTTTGCCATTTCTTTTTTCATTTTTATAGCAGTTACAATTATTGCAATCTTAAAACATGGATTGATAAAATTTTTAAAATTTTTTGCTCCGAGTGGGGTCCCCAAACTTATGTTAATTCTTCTTATACCTATAGAAGTTATCTCTTACTTATCTAGACCGATAAGTCTTTCAGTAAGATTATTTGCTAATATGATGGCTGGACATACTTTGTTAAAAGTCATAGGAGGATTTGTTTTTGTTTTAGGAGCAAACAGTTTGATTGTAGGTGGAGTACTACCTTTAGCTTTTCTAGTTGCGCTGACCGGGTTAGAAATTGTTATCGCTTTTTTACAAGCATATGTATTTGCAATATTAACTTGTTTATACATCAATGATGCAATACATTTACATTAACTTTTAAATATTAAGGAGAAAATAATATGGATATTGAATCAGCAAAACTTTTAGGGGCAGGTATTGCAGTATTGGGTGTCATTGGTTCTGGAATTGGAATTGGATCAATATTTTCAGCGTTTATTACTGCAGTTGGAAGAAACCCTGAAGCTCGCGAGCATGTTTTTACAATGACAATGTTAGGCTTTGCACTTGTTGAAGCACTTGCCTTATTTGCTCTAATTATTGCGTTATTGTTACTGTTTGTATTTTAAAATGAATAGTAGGGTTGTTCTTACCTTTTTTTTAATTTTAATTTCAGAAAATTTGCATGGAGCTGAAGGTCAAGGAGGAATGCCTCAACTTAACCCTGACTCATTCAGCTCTCAAATCTTCTGGTTAATTATTTCTTTTTCTATCTTATTTATTTTCGTTCACTACTTTTTTTTACCAAAAATTAGCTCTGTAAGATCATTGAGAAAAGGCAAAATCGAAAATTATTTCAATGAAACAAAAAATCTAAATATTCAGATCGAAAAATTAGTAGAGCAAATTAATCAAGATTCTGAAAAAAATAGAGACTTTTGTGAAAAAGAAATAAAAGTGGCATTAGATAAAAGTAAAAATAAGATTAACCAAGAATTAAAAATAATGGATGAGGAATTTGATAAAAAAAAAATACATTTATCAGAAGAACTCCTAAAGTCCAAAGATCTACTGAAGAAAAAAATTCCAGAAATATGTATTGATTTATCCGATAGATTGTATGAAAGAATACTAGGTGAAAAATCAAAAAGTACTTCTAGAGATTTTGAAAAAATAACAAAGGACTTATAAATGGATTTTTCTATACTTGATGATGCAACTTTATGGGTGGCAGTTTCATTTATTTTATTTATTTTGCTGGTTTTTAAACCACTAAAGAATCAACTATCGGAAGCTCTAGAAAAGAAAATTAATGATTTAAAAAAAGAAATTGACGAATCAAAAAAACTTAAGGCCGAAGCTGAAAATATCTTTAGAGAACAGAAAAATAAACAAGAAGAAAATTTAAAAAAAATTCAACAAATAAGAAACGATACAATGCAACAAATACTTGAAATAAATAAAACAATTAACGAGGAAATAAAAGTTGCTTTGAAAAGAAGAGAAAATAATTTTATTCAAATATCTTCACAAATGGAAAGAAAGATTTTAGAAGAGATTAGAACAGAAATTCTAAAAAAGACAATTTTTTATACAGAACACAGACTAAAAAATAAACTTACAGAAAAGCATAATTCTAAACTGATTAACGACTCTCTAAAAAAATTGACGCAACATTTTTCTTAAAATGGCCGTTCACACAAAGCTTCTGCGCAAAGATATAAAAAGAATATTAGCTTTATATGATATTGGAGAACTTATCTCTTATTCGGGAATTAATGAAGGTGTAGAAAATACTAATTATAAAATAAAAACAACATATGATAATTTTATCTTAACAATTTTTGAAAAAAGAGTTAATAAGCAATCCTTACCTTTTTTTTTAAAATTAATGTCTAAATTCCATAATAATAAATTTCAGTGTCCACAGCCTGTTATTGATAAAAAGGGAAAGGATCTTAATGCACATTATTCAAAAAATTTTGCAGTTTTTTCATTTCTTTCAGGAAAATCAAAAAAAAATTGGAGTGAAGATGAATGCTTTGAAGTAGGAAAAATTTTAGGATATTTTCATTCTACAAGCTTTAAATTTGATTTAAAAATTGAAAATGAATTTAGTGTTGAATTTTGGAAAAATACTTTTAATAAAATAAAAAAAAAAATTAACAAAGTTCCACCTAAAGTATTAGAAGTTTTAGAAAAAGAAATATTTTTTCTATCCCAAAAATGGCCAAATTTTTTACCAAAGGGTATCATTCATGCCGATCTTTTCCCTGATAATATTTTTTTTTCAGGCAATAAGATATCAGGAATTTTAGATTTTTATTTTTCATGTTATGATCAACTAATTTATGATATTGCAATAACTTGTAATGCATGGTGTTTTAAAAATGGTAAATTTCAAAAGAAATTCTTTAAAAATTTAATAGCAGGTTATGAAAATTTTCGAATAATAAATCACAAAGAAAAAAAAAATATAAATATTTTCATGAGAGGTGCATCTATTAGATTTTTACTAACAAGACTATATGATCAAATTTATGCGAAGAGAAATTCCTCATTTAAAAAAAAAAATCCGATGGAATTTTTTAATATTCTTAAATTTCATATTAATTCATATGAGGGATTTGATTATTTTGAATAGTTTTGATTATACAATTTATACTGATGGAGCATGTCTAGGAAATCCGGGTAAAGGTGGATGGGCTGCTATAATTTTCAATTTTAAAAACCAAAAAACAGTACTTTGTGGATTTGATAACTCTACAACTAATAACAGGATGGAGATAATAGCAATCATTGAAGCCTTAAAAAATATAAATAAAAAATCATATATAAATTTAGTTACTGATAGTAAATACGTTATAGATGGAATCAATGATTGGATTAGCAACTGGGTAAATAATAATTGGAAAACATCTAATAACAAGGATGTTAAGAATAAGGATTTGTGGATAGAATTAAATGCTCTAAATCAGTTTCATAAAATAAATTGGCAATGGGTTAAGGGTCATAGTGGAAATATTTATAATGAGGAAGTAGACAAAATTGCCAGAGAGCAAGCAAAAAATTTATAAATTACTTAAAACATTTTCAGCTTTACTTATTTCTAGTCCTCCCCCTTTTTCGTCATAGATATTTTTAATTAATCCGTTATCAATTAAAATTGCAAATCTTGAAAGTCTATTACCTAAACCAACAGAAGTTAAATCAATTTTCAGTCCTGAGGAATCCCTAAATTCATTTAAACAATCTGAAAGATGGTTTATATCAGTTGTCCCTAATGAATTAACCCAAGAACTCATAACAAATGGATCATTAGAGGAAACAAAAAATACCTCATCAATGCCTTTGTGACGAAATTTTTCATAATTTTTTATATAACCTGGCAAATGATCATTGTGGCATGTTGGTGTGAATGCTCCAGGGACTCCTACAAGTATTATTTTCTTTTTGTTGAAAAGATCATTAGAATTAACTAATTTTGGTCCTCCATCAATTAACTGATAAAAAGAAACCGAAGGAAAGCAATCATTAACTTTTAATGTCATATTATTTAACCAGGTTAATATTATCTATAATTAAATCTTTTGTCAAAATCTCTGGCAATACAATTCCTTGTTTTTGATTAGGACCAAAAATGAGATTCACTGGAATTCCAAATCTATTATATTTTTTAATAAAATTTAGTATTTTTTGATCTCGTTCAGTCCAATCACCTCGATATAAAACTACATTATTTTTTAAAAGGAATTTTTTTATATCAATATTTTCAAGTGTAGTTCTTTTATTTAATTGACACGTAATGCACCAATCAGCAGTAAAATCTACTAATATTAAATTATTTTCACCAATGGATTTTTCTAAAGAGTCTTCATCAAATTTTATCCATATTAATTTATCATCTATTTCTTTATTAGAATTAAGGTTAAAAAATAAAATAAAAAAAATTATAAGACCTGAAATTATTAATTTAAATTTATTAAAGTTATATAACAGTGAAATTGATGTTATTACTACGAAAAAAATTGCAATTAATCTTGTATCAAAACCAAGTAGACTTAAAAGCCAACATGATGTTAATAATAAAAACAAGGCCATTAAAAATCTAAAATTTATCATCCATTTTCCAGGCCTTGGAATTAACTTTAGTGACTCGGGCTTAAAAAAAACCAAAATATACGGCAGTGAAAAACCCAAAGCTATTAGTGAAAAAATAAAAAATATATTTAAATTTGATGTCATTGTGGAAAAACCAATTGCTGTACCCAGGAAAGGGGCACTGCATGGAGTAGCCATTAAGGTTGCAAACATTCCAGAAAAAAAATGTTTTTTTGCAGAATTTGAATAATTAATATTGTTTATTTTGGTCAAAAATTTTGAGGGTAAAATAATTTCAAAAAATCCAAATAAATTAATAGCAAAAATTAAAATTACTAGATTTAAAACTATTATGAAATATTGATTCTGAAATTGAAAACCCCATCCAACTTCATTACCAAATATTTTCAATAAAATTATTAATGATGATAACAAATAAAAGGATACCAGTATGCCCAAGACAGTAAATATTATACTTTCTCTAACAATACTTTTTTCAGAAAAACTAAGATTAACTAAAGACATCAGTTTTAAAGACAGAACCGGAAGAACGCAGGGCATAAGGTTTAATAATAAGCCTCCGATGAAAGCCAAAATAAAAAATTTATAAGAACTAGTGTTTAATGGTTTTTCCAAATCTGAAAATTTTATTTTAATATCCTGTAGATTTTTTCCGTCAGAAATAGCCAAAAATAAATCTGTTTTTTTATCACTGATATTCTCATCTGACCTAATTTCAATAAATAGTTTTTTTTTTTCTTCAATTAAGCTTGTTGATAAACTTAAATCAGGTGAATATGAAAAAGCTTTAATATTTTCTGCTTTGACAAAATTTTTTAATAATAGCCTTAGGACTTTATCATTTGAGAGTGCAGCTTTTTCAATCTCAAAGTAATTATTTTGTAACGTGGGGACTTTTTTATAAAATTCAAATATCTCACTATCGGTAAATTTTTTTGATGATAACCCCAAAGAATAATCAAAACTTATTTCTTTATTAACTGGAATACAAATTTCTTTACATACCAAATATTGAAAAATAGTTTTGGCTTTAAATCTTTTTATTTTTTTATCAAGTTTTAATTTTACTGGAAAAATCACTGTTTTTTCATACCCTATCGTATTTACCCCATGATCAATGAATTTTTCTGGAAATGGAAATAATATCTCACTTTCATTTAATCCATTACTTTCTTTCCAATCAATTACTGGAGCTGCTCCAGCATCTCCAGGGTTTTTCCAATATGTTTTCCAACCATCTTGGAGATTAATTTTAATTCCAAGATAATGAAAATTATTGTAAAAATAGAGCTCGTCTTGATTAATAATCTCCACTGTAGAATGCGAGTTTTCATTGAAGTAATCATCAGAAAAACTCTGAGAAATATTTATAAAAAATAAAAATAGGGTAAATAAAAACATATTAAATTCATCTTCTATTTGAATATAAAAAATTTATTTGTCATAATTTAATTATGAAAAAGTCATATTTAAAGGGAAATATAATTTGCGCACTACCTCAGCTTAAGGATATTTTTTTTTCTAAAACAATAATTTATATTACTCATCATAGCAAAGATGGGGCTGTAGGAATAGTTCTTAACTATAAAATAATGAACATAAAAGGATCAGAATTATTTAAAAAGTTGGATATTAAAAATATAAACAGCAATCAGGACACGAATTACTCATTTCACATTGGAGGCCCTTTGAGTCAAAACAACGGATTTATCTTACATACTAGTGACTATCATAGCAAAAGTACGCTGAAAGTCTCCAATAAAGTCAAATTAACCTGTTCAACAGATATCATTAACGACATTGCGAAAGACAAGGGGCCGAAGCGTTTTTTTATATCATTGGGATATTCAGGCTGGGGGCCTGGTCAACTAGAGGAGGAACTTAAGCAAAACAGTTGGATAAACATTGATGAAAAACTCGATTTTCTTTTTGGAATGGAATCGGAAGTTAAATGGCAAAAAGCCATTCAAAGCACGGGTATTGATTTTTCAAAATTTTCAAATTTTTCGGGAAATGCTTGAATTATTTATTTCCTTCAATAATTTTTTCAAGCTGATTAATATCGTTGTCTATCGTTAAAAAGCATTCTTTTTCTTTTAAAATCTTTTTTAATCTATTTGGATAATGTAGTTTTTTTATTATTGATTTTGTTATTGTATCCATAAATTTTGAATAATGAGCTGTTGCCATATAAACTCTTTTTTCCGAGTCATTAAGCAACTTTTTACCAACAGCATACCCAACGGCTGTATGAGGATCTAAAATTTGGTTGTAATTTTTAAAAATATAATTGATGGTTTCTCTCGTTTGTTTATCTGTAATTCTTCCTCCAATAAATTCCTTAGTTATAGATTTAAAAATTTTTTGAGGAACTGAGAAAAAACCTCTATTATCTAATCTATCAAAAAGCAAATTAATTTTTTCTCCGTTTTTAAAAAAAAAAGATAAAAGTCTTTCAAAATTACTAGATACTTGAATATCCATACTCGGACTCAAAGATTTAAATACTTTTTTGGTTTTCATTTTACCAGTTGATAAAAATCTATAAAGTATATCATTTTTATTGGAACACACTAAAAGTTTATCTATGGGCAAACCCATTTTTTTACTAATAAAACCTGCATAAACGTTTCCAAAATTTCCAGTTGGTACTGCAAAACTGATTGGATCAAAATTTTTTTCAACTTTTAAATACGCCCAAAAATAGTACACAACCTGTCCTATAATTCTAACCCAATTTATTGAGTTAATAGCAGCAAGGTTGTATTTTTTTTTTTTATTATTTAACTTGAAGAAATCTTTAACAAGTTTTTGACAATCATCAAAATTTCCGTTGACTGCAATATTAGTAACATTTGCTCCCTTAAATGTTGTCATCTGCTTTCTTTGTACCTCACTAACTTTACCTTTTGGAAAAAGAATAAATAAACGAGCTAAAGGTGATTTAGAGCAACCATAAATTGCTGCAGATCCGGTATCACCAGAGGTAGCACCAATAATAGTTAATTTAGTTTTTTTTTTTTTTAACACATATTCATATAAGTTTCCAAGCAACTGAAGAGCATAATCTTTAAATGCTAATGTTGGGCCGTGATAAAGATTAAGAATAAATTCATTTTTAGCTAATTTTTTTATAGATATTATTTTTTTATTAAATTCATCGTTATAAGTTTTCTTACATATAGACTTATACTGCGTTTTTGAAATCTCATTTGAGACAACAAAATCTTTAGTTATCTCATAAGCAATTTCATAATATTTTTTTGATCTAAAGTTTTCGATTTCTTTTTTACTAAAATATGGAATTTCATTTGGAACATATAAGCCACCATCGTTAGCTAAACCATTTAACATTACCTCAATAAAGTTTTTATCATTATCAGTTCCACGTGTAGATGAATATAACATTATTTTTTTTTTAAGTTTCTAAAGAAGAAAACTCCAACAAGACTAGCAGCTAACATTAACCAAGTTAAAGCATATTGCAGATGATTATTTCTAAGATAAATTCTTGTTTGACCCCCTATTGGAAATCCACCTGATCCACTTTCAACTGCCTCGAGATAAAAATTTTTTTCAAGCGGTAAATTAACTTTTTTTTCCATTAAACTTGGTTCCACAAAAAACCAAAAGTTTTTTTCTGAATCATTTTTAGGTTGAAAATAGCCTTTTCTTCCAGGAATTCTAATTACTGCAATATATTCTTTTGTAAGGTTAAGAGATTCATTGGTCCTTTTGTTTTTCTCTCTTTTTTCAAGTGGTATCCAGCCCCTATCGTAAATTATATATTTTTTTTCAGAAAGCATTAATGGCACCAATATGTGGTAACCATTATTTCCGTTTTTACTTAATGCCGGCATAAAAAATTCATAATCGTCTTTTATTGTTCCATTTACTAAAATTTTTTTAAATTCATTCTTTGAAGGATCAACAACTTCCTCTAGTTTTACAGGCTCTCCTTCAAATTGAGACACTCTATAATCTATTAAAGCATTTTTCCAAGATAACCTTTTAAATTGCCAGGCGGAAAGGCTTAACAGTATACTTAACGCTAGAATGAAACAGATTGTAGGAAAGAGTTTTAACTCAAAAAGATAAAGTTTGTTGTTAAATTTAAATTTCATTTATGATGAGCTTAGGATGAAGCCCACCAGTAAACAAATGTAAAAAGGAAAAGCCAAACGACATCAACAAAATGCCAGTACCAAGCAGCGAACTCAAATCCCAAATGCTTTTCCGCTTTAAAATGTCCAACACAGCCTCTGATGAGACAAACAATTAAAAAAATTGTTCCAATGATCACATGAGCTCCGTGGAATCCAGTAGCCATATAAAAAGTTGATGCGTAAATTCCTTCATCTATACTGAATGTAGCATGCATATATTCGTAGCCTTGAAAACCTGTAAAAATGATTCCTAATAGAATTGTTAAAAATAAAAAAAGAAGGAAATTTTTTCTATCATTTTCTCGAAGCGCATGATGAGCCCAGGTTATTGTTCCACCTGAAGCCAGCAATATAAAAGTATTCAGTAATGGAATACCAAAAGGCGGGATGAGCTCAATTTCTTCAGGGGGAAATACGCCTCCGAGTGTTTCTTGTCTCCCAATTAACTCTACACTATCCTTTCCGGGGTAAAAGGCAACATCAAAAAAAGCCCAAAACCATGCTGCAAAAAACATGACTTCAGAGGCTATGAAAAGAATCATTCCATATCTAAGTCCTATTTGAACGACTTTATTGTGAAATTTTCCACCTTCAGATTCTTTTACAATATCTCTCCACCACAAAAAGCTGGAGAGAATCAAAGCTATAGAACCAATTGCAAAAACTAGCACATTATCGTTATGCATGAATGAGACAAAACCGTAGGCTAAAATCAGCAACGACATTGACGTCACTAAAGGCCAAGGACTGGGATCAACAAGATGATAAGGATGTTTTTGGTTATCGCTCACTTAGTTATTCTCTCTAACAAACATGGTATAGGAAAGTGTAATTTCACTCAAATTATTAATAAATTTATCATCTTTTATTGATGGGTCAATAAAAAAAGAAACCGGCATTTCAACTTCTTCATGCGGTGAAAGAGTTTGCTCTTCAAAACAAAAACATTCAATTTTATTAAAATATTTTCCAGCCTGAAGTGGTGTAACATTAAACACGGACATTGTTGTCAAAGCTTCGTTGGTTTTATTTTTAGCTTTATAAAATGCCAGACTATTCTCTCCAATTTTTACATTTTGAACCTTCATTTGAGGTTTAAAAGTTATAGGAGAGTTTCTTTTTGTTGATGAATCAAACCTTATTCTAATATTCCCGTAATCTCCTGAAATTGTAGTTGCGTTTGAAACCATTGGAGTACCACCGTACCCAGTAACTTGACAAAATAATTTATATAAAGGAACTGCTGCATAACTCATCAGTAACATAAACAAAGCAAAAAGTAAGAGGCTTAATGCATGAAATTTAGGTTTATTGGTAATCATAATTAAAACTTAATTAAAGTAACACAGTAGAATATTGTGGCTACAACAAATAGAAA
>MDTG01400689.1_pt1 | contig 20567 bp, 20 predicted proteins | sample 811421 | NCBI WGS metagenome assembly MDTG01 (sample SAMN05326645, study PRJNA326480) | marine metagenome | isolation source: seawater | place: Pacific Ocean: South East | collected 2011
AATTATTTATGCTTTTGGAGTTCTTTTTATAACTTTGTATTTCGCATTCCGTACTTTAAAATACTTTAAACTCATTTAAAATAAATAAAATACATATATGTTTGATAGATTTAAAAACTTAGAAAAAAAAGAAAAATTAGAACTTTATAAAGTACTCGGCTATTGCATTTGTGCTCTTATTGGAGCTGCAGGTAGCGCAAAGCAGATAGGTGTAGGAGCTGATTTTGGAGATATAATATTGGGTTGGACTATTAGTCTTGTAATAATCTTTGTAGTCTTTAAAGTACTTAAAGTTCTTAAAATAATTTAGATTTATAAATTTCTATAATGAGATTTTCAAAAAAAGAAGAATATTTACGGCAAAAAGATAAGAAATTAAAAAAAATAATAGATAGAAATGGCCATATTTATTTTAAGCCAGATAAAAAAAATCAATTCGATACTCTTGTGGGAATAGTTGTTTCGCAATTTATATCGACCAAAGCTGCAAATTCTATTTTTAAAAGAATAAAAGATAATTTTAATTCAGATTATCTAAATGAAAAACAATTTCAATACTTAACTATAAATCAGATAAAAAGACTGGGTTTAAGTACTAATAAGGCTCAAACTATTAAGGAGTTATCCGACTTTTATTTGAATAATAAAATTATTGATTTATCTAAATTAAATGATAAAAAGTTAAATGAAACTTTACTCTCAATTTTTGGAATTGGTCCGTGGTCTATAAACATGTTTGAAATTTTTTGTATTGGTAAATTAGACATATTTTCTTCAAAAGATGCAGGATTGAGATTGGCTATGAATAATGCGAAAATGTTGAACCCTGATAGTGGGTTTGATCAGTATGAAAAGTATGCTGAAAAATGGTCACCATACAAAACAATTGCATGTTTGCATCTTTGGAAAACAGTGGATTAAAATAAATAAGTTATAATCTAGTAGGTTGTAATGAAGTTAATAAAAAAAAATTTCAACTTTTTTTTAATATTCTCCTCACTTTTTATTATTTATGTACCGTTGTTCAAATATTATATAGACTTAAACAACAACATGGGTCACACATTCATGACTGCAGACTGGTTAATAAACTATAATCATGGATACATTAATAGAGGACTTTTTGGAACTTTTTTAATTAACTTTTTTAACAACCAAGAGTCGATGTTAGACTTTCTTTCCCTGGTTTTGATAGTCATTTACATATCAATTTTTTACTATATCTCAAAAATTTTTACTCAATCAAAACAAAATATTGTTTCATTAATTTTAATATTTTCACCAGCTACATTTTTATTTAATATCTATGACTCTCAAGGTTCATTTAGAAAAGAAATATTGGGAATTTTAGCTTTAGTCATTCTTGCCTCAAATATTAAAGATAAAAAAAGTTATCAAATTTACTTAGGTGGAATTATTTATACAATTGGTATATTCTCACATTCTGTAAATTTATTTTTCTTAACAACTTTAATTTTTATATTATTTTATAAAATTGGATCAAAAAAATTTAGACATTATATATTTTTTATTGGATCAACTTTTTTAAATATTTTATTTTATTTTATTTTTTCAAATAGTGAACAAGATTTATATAGAAAACGTAACTTAATGTGTAAAGATTTAGAAAACTTTGGTTTATCTAACTTATGTGGTTATGGTTCGTTTGATTTTGTTGTCTGGGACTTTAATGCTGCATACTTAATAACTCAAAATATTACTATTAATGAAAATAGAAGTGCATCTTATTTTTATATATTTTTATTTTTATTATCGATGATTCCATTTTTATTTGATAAGAATTTTTATAAGGATTTTAAATATTATTTTTTTATAGGGTTGTCATTTATTCCTTTATTCCTGATTGGTTATGACTGGGGGAGGTGGATATACATTATTTTAATCTGTTTTCTTATTGTTTACCTAACCGCACAAAAAGACTTAATAAATACAAAAATTATGTTTATATTTTTAGTTTATCCCGTGTTATTTAGGATTGAGCATTGTTGCAAGCCTATGGTACATTTTCAAGACAATTTTATATTTAATAACTTAAAATATTTAATTAGTAATATTATGTCAATTCTTTAATGTAAGGGAAAAAATTGGTGGTTAAAAAAGATAGAAACGAAAATAATCTTACTTTTTGGGATTCGTATTACAAAAGAAAAATTAGCACCTTTCCTAATTCAGCCTTCTCAACTTATTGTCTAAATTATTTAAATAAAGAATCTACATTGATTGATGTTGGGTGTGGTGATGGAAGAGATAGCTTATTTTTTAGTAAGAATCATATATATACAACTGGAATCGATTTTAGCTCAGAAGTAATAAATCAAAATAAAAAACTTGAAAATGATTATCTCAATTTTATGAATATTGATTTAAATTTTATAGATAAATATAATAAAAAATTTGATTTTGCATATTGTAGATTTTTATTTCATGCAATTAACGAGGATGTTGAAGATATTCTATTTAAATGGATAGCAAAAAATATAAGTAATCATATATTTATCGAGACAAGAATTTACGACGAAAAAACAAGTCATATCAATCAAAGCCATTTTAGAAGATATTTTACTGAACAAGATTTTACCGAAAAGATAAAAAGACTCGGTTTTACAATCGAATATTCTGAGTCATCAAGAACTTTTTCAAGATATAAAGATATCTATAAGGTTGAGGATATCAAAATTGACCCATTATTGTTGCGAATCATTATCTCTAAAAAAATAAATATTAATAACAATTACTAGAATCCTAAATAGTGAACATTACATTTATAGAAAAAAACGAAAAAAAATTATTCTTTTTACTATTAATATTTGTAATTTATATACTCATATTTAATCTTTTTACATTTAATCCTATTCTTGGATATGACGCCGAAGCTCATCATGCATATATTGAACATATAGCTAGATATTTACCAGAAAGTTTAAATTTACCTTCTGAGGATGATACTTATGAGTTTTTTAGTCCACCATTGCCATATTTATTTCCTTCATTAGTTAGTGTCATTTGTCGAAATGTTATAGAGTCTGAAAATATTTTAGAAAGCTGTCGTCCATACTACTCAAAAATTACTCAAATTTTTCAGACATGTTTGTATTTACTTACAATATTTATAAATTTGAAATCTATTCAAAGAGTTTATAAATCAAAAAGCTTTTTGAATCTCGGTTACTTTCTGATGATCTCAATATTGTCAGTCAATTACAGATCAATATCCATGATCAGGGGTGAAGTTTACATTATTTTCTTTCTTAGCTTGCTGCTTTATATCTTTTTAAAACTTAAAGAAAATAAATTTCATCACAATAATCTCTTTGTTTTAGCTTTTGGATTAACTGTAGGCTCATTACTTTTAAGTAGACAATGGTCATTTTTTCTAATTCCTGGGTTCATTATTATTGCTTTTATTTTAAGAGATAATGAAAGAACAAATTATCTTAAATTTATGTTTAAACAGTCGATTATTACAGGGTCAATATCTTTTTGGTTTTATTTAAATCTATTTGTTAGTACAGGATCTTTTACAGCATTTAACAAAGAATTTAACGGATTCAATTTTAATAACCAAAGTATTTCATTCTATATACCTACTAATGAAAATATATACTATTTTTTTACAAAACCTATAAGACCTTGGCTTGATAACCAATTTATAACGACAATATATTCAGATCTTTGGGGAGACTACTGGGGTTATTTTGTATTTACTTCAAGGTTTTTAAATGATGGAAGAGGTCAAGAATTTATTGGGAATTATTTAGCAAGAGTTAATATAGTTTCTTTATTTTCAACTTTTCTTTTATTTTATCTTTATTTCTTAAGATCTAGATTATGTAAAAAGAATATTTTCTTAAGATATATTAGATTGTCAGTAATAATTTCTATATTAGGTTTTGTCATTTTTTTAATACTTTATCCCGAAATTCCAACCGGGGACACTATAAAAGCTACATACGTTCTTCATGTTTTCCATCTTATTATTTTCTACGCTGCTTTAAATCTTGAAAGTATAAAAAAGGAAAATATTAAAATCTATAATTTTTTTATCTTTATTTTTATTGCTACTTTTATACATAACTTTTCAGCATATTTATCTCACTACTCATCAGAATTTATTTCAAGAATCTAAAATATAAGTGAATATAATTTCTCAAATTTATAATTAGGAAGAAAAGTAAAAATTGTACAAAAAAACAAAAAATACCATTTTTTTTATTGAAGGCCAAGAGCATGTAAGATTTGTTGAGCCATATCTATCAATTGTTTACAATATTGGTTTTAAGATAGAAATAATAAGTTTAGAAAATTTAGATTTCGAAAACCCTATTTTTAATGATTTTGTAGAAATTATTAATCGTAACAAGATAAGGCCCTTTTTAAAAAATATTCAAGGTGACCTATTTTTTACCACAACTCCAGGAGTTGGTAGCTACTATTTTCCAAAAATAAAAAAAACAAAATATATTTACATTTTTCATTCTCTTGTAAGTCCCAATGAGGTCTATCTAGATAAATCCTTTATAAATTTTGACTACATTCTTTCACCAAATGAAATAATATCAAACCAACTTAAATTCTTGATAACATCTAAAACAAAGACTTTTAATGTTGGATACCCTGTCTTGGCACATTATATGAATAAACCTCAGTCAAGTAATAATAAAATATTGCTAGCACCTTCATGGGGTAAAGATTCTTTTCTTTTTAATGATGATATTATTCAGAAACTATATGAATTTTTATCGATGAAAAATGCTGAAATTATTCTTAGACCACATCCAATGCACCTTAAGAAAATTTATGAAAATGACTTGTTTCAAAATTCAAAATTCATAATTGATAAAAATAAGAATCTTGATTACTTAAAGGATGTAAGTTTATTAATAACTGATTGGTCAGGTATATCATTAGAGTATTATTATTTAAAAAAAAGTCCAACTGTTTTCATAGACAATATTAAAAAAATTAGAAGAAAATTAACAAAAAAAGAATCAAACCTTGAACTAATTGAAAACAAAATTCGAAACCTGATAGGAACTGTAATCAACCCAAATAATTTAAGCAACTTAGAAAATATAAACTTAAACAAAAATACAAAGTTAGAAGATGAATATATTGACAGTATCTACAAGCCTGAATTTATTGATGAAAAAGTATCAAAGATTATATTAAGTCTTTAATTCAGTTATTTTCAAACAAAAATATTAATATAAGTATATGATATTCATATCTTCAAACATTAACTATATTGATCCCGGTACTGGTTCATATTTATACCAGATTTTAATCGCTGCGGGTATAGCAGTTGGTGTTTACTTCAGAAGTGCAAAGGCTTACATACTTTCAATTATTTCAAAAATAAGAAAAAAAACGTAAATTAAATTTTTTCAAATTATTACTATCCCTATATCATTCCAAAAACATAGTTAATACTTAAATCAGTACTAAAAAATTTGATAAATTATAAAGAAACGGTAAAACTGCTTTGAACTCGTAAAAAGTGTTTGTAATATTTATATGTGATTATAAAAATTATAGATTCTTTACTAACTAAATACTATATTTCAAAATCAAAAGAAAAACAAAATGATTTTAATAGAATTTTAAATTTTGGAGATTTAGTAGAAGAGAGAATTCATAAACGTAAACTACTTAATTTTCATGAATCTTGTACAGTTCATGATTCTTCATATATTTACGGTGAAATTATATGTGGTGAAAATGTTTGGTTTGGTCCTAACACTATCATTGATGGACTACGTGGAAATATAAAAATAGGAAATAATGTCGATTTATCTGCAGGGGTTCATGTATACACTCACAACACTGTAAGTAAGGTTTTGACTTCAGGAGAAGCTAAAATTGAAACTGGTGATGTAATTATTGGAAATAATGTATACATTGGTCCAAATTCAATCATAACCCAGTCTGTTAAAGTTGGAGACAATGTAATAATTGGAGCAAACACATTTGTTGATTTTGACATTGAATCAAATAGTAAAGTATACCAAGAAAGAACAACAAAAATTATAAGTATTGACTAGTCTTATTTTTAGATAGGCAAAATTTTTAATTATGATATTTTAAAATTTACCATGTTAATTAAAGATCTTAAATGAAAAATAACAACAACTTTCCAATCATTAATTTAGATACAAATAAACTTGGATCAATATTATCTGAAAATATAGAGATAAGAAAAAGTATTAGCTATTTAGGTAAAATTGACGATTTAAAACCTAATCCTAATACATTAACTTTTGCGAATAATCTTGAATACTATTTGAAAGCACAAGAAAAAGGTTTTGATTTCATATTATACAATCAACATATTGATGAAAATGATTCTACTATTTTTTCTAAAAATCCACATAAGGATTTTCTAAAAGTCGTCAAATGGCTTAATGAAAATGGAGAATATTCAAGACTAAAACGTTCAGTGTCAAAAAAAGTTGCAATAGGTGAGAATGTAAAAATTGGAAACAATGTGGTCATAAATGATGGTGTAAAAATAGGTAATAATGTAGTTATTGAAGATAATAGTTACATTGATAAAAATGTAGTAATTGATGATTTTGTCAAAATAGGTGGATTTGGTTTTGACTTTGCAATTGACGATCAGATTCAGCTTGCTGGACTTCATGGGGGAGTATATATTGGAGAAAATAGTATTGTAAAATCTTTTACAAATATTGATGGAAGCCTTTGGGGCTTGAATACGATGATTGGTTCTAATGTTGCAATTGATTCTCATGTTCTAATAGGACACGATGTATTTATTGAGAATAATGTACAAATTAGGGGAGGATCAATTATTGGAGGTTTTTCACAAATTGGAGAAAACTCAATAATTGGTATTGGTAGTAAGTTTTTGCAAAGAACAAAATTAGGAAAAAATTCTTTAACATCTGCAAATGCAATTATTAGTAAAAACTACAAAGAAAATTCAAAAATTGTCTCGCAACCTTCAAAAGTATTCAAAAATGATTAATTTAATTAAATAATAATAAAATTATCCTAATCTTAATAATGTGAAACTAAATGAAATTACAAATGAAATAATTTCATATATTCAATCTAGTAACAGCTCTACACCAAAGCTGACAGGAGATACAAAATTATTAGAGGAAGTTTTAGATTTTGATTCACTAGATTTAGCTGGGCTTGTAGCGTACCTTGAAGAAATTACTGATTTTGATCCTTTTGAAGGAGGTTTTGTAGAATTTGAAACAATTTCAGAGCTTGCACAACTATTTATCAAACAATAAGGTATTTTTTGGTTCAAAAACTTATTCTGATTACAAAGATGATTTATTAAGTGTTGATCAATTTATTAAAAGTAATTTAAAAAAAAATTTAGTCTTAAATTATTCTGACAACAATCCGATTGTAACAATATATTTAATTTCTAAAATAAAACAATTAAATTTTTCTCTAATTTTGGGAGAATTCGAAAAATTTGAAAAATTCCATCATGACAAATTAAAGATAAACTATTTAGATATTGAAGATTATGTAATTGAACCTAATTCATTTTATCTCACAACATCCGGTACCACCGGAAAACCAAAATTAGTAAAGATAAATTTTGATAATTTTTTTGGAACTATCAAGCTTATTGATGAAGATGTTGACAACTGGCTATTAACATATAACTCAAATACATATGCAGGGCTTCAGGTTATGATGACCGCAGCTTTAAACTATCATTTTTTGTTTAGTTCTGAAAACAACAACCCAAAAGATTTATTTGATCAAATAATCCAGCATAATATAAATCGAATAAGCGCAACTCCTACTTTCTGGAAATTGTTTTTAAATTTTAATAAAAAAAATTTGCCTTTAATCAATTTAAAAAATATTACTTTAGGAGGGGAGATTGCTGAACAAGAGTTATTAAGCAAATTAAAATCATCATTTCCAGATGCAAAAATCAACCATATCTATGCTACAACTGAAACTGGAGTTGTTTTCTCTGTTTCTGATATTCTTGAAGGTTTTCCAAAAGATTATCTTGAAAAATATAATTTAAAAATTGATAATAAAGAATTACATGTTCAGAGAAAAGATGGCACGTGGTTCAATACAAAAGATATATGCGATATTGAAGAAAATAGAATCCTTTTCAAAGGAAGGGACATTGATAATGTAAAAATTGCAGGTAGATTTGTAAATATATTAGATGTTGAAAAAATTTTAATGAGTTCTGATTTAATTGATGATGTGTTGGTTTATCCAAAAAAAAATCCAATTACTGGAAATATTCTTGTAGCTGAAATAAAACCTAAGAAAAGAAATGATCAAAACAAAAAGGAAATTGATAATTATATTAAAAATTTAAATAAATATATGCGACCATCAACCTATAAAATTGTTGATAAAATATCATTAAATAAGAATTTAAAAAAATCAAGAATCAGTAATGGACAATAAAAAAACAATATTATTAACAGGTGCAAGTAAGGGAATTGGACTTGACATAACACAAAGACTTATCAATAAACAATATAACCTAATTGTATGTTCACGGACAATATCTAAGGAATTAGATAAAATTTTATCGAAAGAAAATTTAATCAAGCATTACAAAGTAGATCTTTCGTCGAGTGAAAGTATCGATCAATTTCTGAATAATATAAAAGATATTAATTTTTATGGTCTTGTTAATAATGCTGGGTATGCAAAAGAAGGAATTTTAGCAACAATGCCAGAAATAGAAATTGAAAATATGATAAATATTAACCTTAAATCCACAATTATGCTTTCTAGGTTCTTCTCTAGAAATATAATTAAACATAAAACAACTGGAAGAATTGTAAATATTTCATCAATTATTTCAGATAGAGGTTTTAATGGACTCTCTGTATATTCCGCAACAAAAGCAGCACTTAATGGTTTAACTTTGTCTTTAGCAAGAGAGCTTGGAAGGACAGGTACAACTGTAAACGCTATCCTTCCAGGTTTTATTGAAACTGATATGTCAAGTGGTTTAAACTCTAAGCAATTAAGTCAAATTTTGAGAAGAACACCAATTGGTAAGCTAGCAGAGAAAAGTGAAATATCTTCGTTGGTTGAATACTTATTATCAGAAAATGCATCAAGCATCACAGGACAATTAATTAAAATTGACGGTGGAAATACAGTTTAAAAAAGATCTAAAGATTTTTTTTATTAACTATATAAACTGGTAAATCTAAATTATTTGATAAAATTCTCCAAATGTATTCACCTATAACACCAAGAATAATTAGTAATAATCCATTAAAAAAAAGCAGGATAGCAATTGTAGATGCCCATCCCTCAATCACCACTCCAGAAAATGAATTTACTACTATCACTATCAGGTAAATAAAAGATATTAGTGAAAAGAATAAACCTGAAAAACTAATTAATCTGGCAGGAGAAGGTGTAAAATTTATAAGCCAATCAAATGCTAAGTTAAACTTATTTGCTTTATTCCACTTAGATTTACCATGAAGCCTATCTCTTCTAGTATAACTTACTTGTGTTTGGTTTAGCCCTAGCCATGAAATCAAACCAAACAATGATGTATTTTTTAATTTTGTATTTTTTATTACTTCTACAACCTTTGAATTAATTAAGTAATAATCGGCATATGCAAAATCTTTAAAATATGATATTGATTTATTTGATAATTTAAAGAGTAATTTGTAAAAAAACAATGTTATGAAATTGTTCTTTTTGTTTTCTCTTATTGCCCAAACCACATCATTACCGTTGTTAAGGCTATCTATCATTTTATTTAAAATTTTTGGATCTTCTTCACCATCACCAGATATCACGAAGACCATTTCACCGGATGAATGATCAATACCTGCTTTAACAGCTATGTGACTTCCAAAATTTTTTGAAAGGCTAATATATTTCACAAATGAATTCTTATTTTCAAGAGATTGAATTGTTGTTAATGAATCATCAGTAGAGCAATCGTCTACGTAGATTAATTCAAACTTTACATTTTCAGGAATTGAGGTTACAACCTCATCAAAAAATGAATTTATATTATCAGCTTCGTTATAAATAGGGATAATAATACTCAACATTATGAATAAATAAATTCTTCGACTTTATTACAAATAAATTGTATTTCTTTTTTTCTAAGTTTATGAAACATAGGTAAGTGAACTGTTTTTTCCAAAGTTAGTTCAGATGCTGGTAACCTCCATTTTTGTTTGAGATAAGGTGGTTCCATGTGAGCATTCATTACTCCAGTCTTAGCGTATATTCCATTTTTGAATAAATAATTCACCAAATCGATAGCTTTCCTCTTTGTTCTTATTGTAATTGGATACGACTGCCAGTTGGTAATACTATTTTTATCATTAGTATATATGTCGATTCCTTCAATTTTTGATAGATAATCTTTATATATATCTGATAAAGTATTTCTTTGATCAATTATTTCATCTAATTTTTCTAATTGAGCGATTCCTACTGCTGCTTGGATATCCGTAAGTCTGAAGTTATAACCATGAACTGTATGTAAAGAGGGCATAAAAATGTTTTTTTTAGCCCTTACGTCAGGTTCAGAATCCATTCCATGGTTCCTTAATAATTTAACTTGTTCAATTAATTTTTTATTATTTGAAGTTACCATTCCTCCATCCCCAGTTGTTAATATTTTTCTTGGATGGAAAGAGAAACAAACAAGATCACCTATTGGATTACCTATTTTCCTGATTTTATTATTTAAAGTAATACTACTTCCAATTGCGCATGCAGCGTCTTCGATAATCCGAATATTAAATTTATTCAACCTTTTTTTAATTTCAGATATATTTGATGGAATTCCTATTTGATGAGGAACAATTATACATGTTATTTTTCCATTAACATTTTTCAAATTTCTAAGCACTGGACTATTTTGAATTAATTTTTTATAATTTTTGTAATACAAATGGCCATTTTTATAATGACACTTATTATTTATGAATGCATCTAAACATTCAATATCAATATTAAAGTTTGTGCTATCTATATCGATAAAAAGAGGTTCAGCTTCTGCATGTCTAATTGAATTTGCGGTAGCAATATAAGAATGGCTAACAGTAAGGACAAAATCTCCAGGCTTTACTCCTAGTGCTAATAAAGATAAATGCATTCCTGTTGTACAACTTGAAACTGCTGCTGCATATTTTGATCCAACATAGTTTTTAAAATTTTCTTCAAATCGTTTAACCATAGGGCCTTGGGTGACCCAACCAGTATCAATGGCTTCTTTAAAGAGTTGAGTTTCTTTTTTCGTAAAATAAGGTTTAGAAAGTGGAATCATGTATTTTCCAATTTAGAACAGTTTCATCATCTAGAAGTGAATTTAAATCCTTAAAATTTTTCTTATACCAATCTATAGTCCTAATCAATCCTTTTCTTAAACCATATTGTTTTTTTATATTAAATTTTGAAGTTACTTTTGAAGAATCAGAGTAGAGTCTTTTTACATCTCCAGGCCTTTCTTCAATATGGATAATTTTAGATTTAGATTTACACAATTTGATAATCATTTGTGCAAGATCATTAACACTTATTTCGTTTTCACTTCCTACATTATAGGTTTCGTTATCTGTATCAGATAATCCAACAGTATAAATAGCATTTGCAGTATCGCTTACATAGGTGAAGTCTCTAGTTTGCTCTCCGTCGCCAAAAATGTAAAGTGGGTTGTTAGTTAAAGCTCTAATAATAAATTTTGGAATAACTTCTCCTGTATCGCCTTCAAAGTGGGAATTATGACCAAAAGAATTAAAGGGTCTAATAATTGTACATTCTAATGAATAAGTTTTAGAAAAAGCTCTTACATAAGCCTCACCTGCTAATTTAGAGCCACCATAAACTGTGTGAGGCATTGTAGGGTGATTTTCACTCATTGGTATTTGTATTGCTGAACCGTATACTTCTGAAGTTGATATATGAATGAATTTCTTTAAATTTAAATTTTCAGATATATACAGTAAATTTAAGGTTCCTTCAGCATTAACTAAATGGTTTTCAATTGGTGAATGAATAGAGTGTCTGACTCCTAATGCTGCAAGATTGAATAGATAATCATTTTCAGTAATAAGTTTTTCCATCAAATCTAGATTTCTAATATCTTCTTGAAAAAAAGTTAAATTATCGTTGTTTAAATTTAAATTTTCTTTTTTCCCATTAATTAAGTTATCAACTACTGTAACTTTTGCACCAGCATCTAACAATTGGTTACTCATTTCAGATCCAATAAATCCAGCACCACCAGTAACTAATATCTTTTGATTAGATATTTTAAATTTTTCCATTTGTTAAATTCTAACTTAATTAATTGATTTAATTTAGTGAAAGATTAAATTCGTTTATTTTATCTGCCACAAATGCTACTTTTTTTTCTGTTAGTTCAGGATACATTGGTAAAGACAAAATCTCTTTAGCTGTTTGGTCATATTCCATCTGTTGATATTTATCAATACTACTTTTATATGCTGGTTGTTTGTGGATTGGTATTGGATAGTGAAGAGAAGTTTCAATTCCATTTTCTAACAAATAATTCTTTAGTTTGTCTCGTTGTTTATGTCTAATCACAAACAAATGATAAACATGCTTTGAATCTTTATTTATTTTTGGAAGTGAAGTATTTGAGTTCTCTTCAATTTTTTTATGATATACATTGGCTAATTTAATTCTTTGATCAATGCTTTTATTTATATGTTTTAGTTTTACATTTAGAACTGCTCCTTGAATACTGTTTAATCTGTAGTTGTGTCCGATTGATTCATGTACATATCTTTTTTTAGATCCGTGATTTCTAAACAAAATAGCTCTTTCATAAAGCTTTTTGTTGTTTGTTACTAAGGCACCACCTTCACCATAAGCACCTAAATTTTTACTTGGATAAAAACTAAAGCAGCCAATCGAACCAAAGTTTCCAACTATTTTATTTCTAAAAGTTGAAAAATGTGCTTGAGCACAATCTTCAATGACTTTTAATCCATGAAGCTTGCTAAATTTTAATATTTCATCCATATTTACTGGATTGCCGTAAAGATGAACAGGTACTATTGCTTTAGTGTTTTTTGTGATTTTATTTTTTGCATCTTCCAAATTTATATGATGATAATTTTTGTCTGCATCAACAAAAACAGGTTTTAAATTTGCTAATGAGACAGCTTCGGCTGTGGAAAAAAAAGAATTTGTTGGTACTAAAATTTCATCAGATTGTTCAAAATCAGAAATTGCGTACGCAATATGTAGTGCTGCAGTTCCAGAATTGACAGCTACGCAGTATTTTGAATTATTCATCTCAGCAAATACTTTCTCAAATTGCTGTACAGATTCTCCCTGTATAAAGTCTTGGTTTTTTAGTACTTTATTAATCTCTTTTTTTATTTGATTTTCGATACTGAGATATTGTTGATTCAATGAAAAAAAGTTAACCTTCATAATTTAATAAATTTACCTTTTTTTGTTAAAGAATTATTTAATCCTTCTATTACTTTAACTGTAGTAATTGCGTGATTAATATTTACTGGAAAACTTTCATTATCTAAAAGAGTTTTCACAATTGCTTCTATTTCAATTTTTAGAGGTTCTGAAGAGCTTAGTAAAGGGATATCAGTTTCTCCTATCTGATAATTGAACTGAGTATCTTTATCCACATTATTATGTTGTATGCTGTGATCAAAAATCTTTATTTGGGACTCTGTATCTAAATGATCATAAACTATAGTATTCTGATTGCTTCCAATAATCATTCGTCTTGTTTTAATTGCTGACAACCAACTGAGAGTTAGGGAGACATGCAAATCATTTTTAAAAACTAGCTCACAAGTACTATGACACTCATATTGATAGTTTGTGAAAGGGTTAATACCCGTTGCCCTAACTTTAATTGGTATATCATCAAGAATATAGTTTATTATTCCTATATCATGAGGAGCTAGATCCCAAATAACGTTGCAGTCACTTTGCATAAGCCCTAAGTTAATTCTTGAAGATTGAATAAATGAAATTTCGTTTGAAAGAGAGTTCTCTTCTATATATTTTTTTAGATAATTTACAGGTTCGCTAAATAAAAAAGTGTCATCAACAAAAATATGTAATTTTTTCTTAATGGCAATATTTTTTAAAGCTTGAGCATCTTTGCTTTCTAAGCAGAGAGGTTTTGTAACAAATATGTTTTTATTTGAATTAAGACATTTAATTGCTAAATCATAATGACTTGACGGAGGGGTTACTATAGCGACTATGTCAACATCACTATCGGTTAAAACTTGAGTCAAATTATTAGAGACAAATGAATTTGGATAAGCATCTTTAGCTTTGGTTAAGGATTCATCACTTTCATCAATAATGTACTTTAGCTCGCAAGAATCATTTTCAATTATATTTCTTGCAATATTTTTACCCCAATATCCATAGCCAACAAGAGCAAAACAAATTTTGTTATTTTTATCCATTTTTTAATTTAGTATTAAACATAATAGTCTTAATGTCATTTATGAAATATGAAAATAGATAACTAAAAATATAAATGAATGCAGCAATTTTTATTATCCAAAATACTGGAAGAAATATAAAGTCTGTGAAAAATGGTGTAACAGCAAAAAAAACAAAAATTATATTGAAGTTTCTTATTCTCTTATCTTTACTTAAATTTAATACTATAAAAATTACTAAAAATATTGGTAATCTGTATGCGTTGTTGAAAAAAAGACTTGTAAACAAAAACCAATAGATTATCACGTCAAAGTATCCATTTTTGTAATACTTAGAGTCCATAATTTCATTGAAATCTAACTCTTTTCTGTAATTTAATATAAATAAAATTAGAAGACATAATATCAAGCCAAGATAGATATTTAGATCACTGAACCGATAAACAAAAAACTGTATTCCATAAGAAGCTTCAATTGTTCCACTCATAAACCCGATACCATCATTATTAAGCTGCCATAAAATACTTCCAACTGAAATAGTTGACAGCAGTGCTGTATAAATAAAGCTTTTAATTTTTTTAAATTTTAAACTATAAATTGATAAACCTATGAGCCCTCCTAAAGGGTGGATATTAAACAGGGAAAACAAAAACAATAATATACCTTTATATACGATTCCATTTTTTAAATATCTAAAAACTATAAATGTTAGACAAAGAAATATTAAGTCAACATTACCTTGAAATGTTAGGAAATTGAAACTTGGAGAAACAAACAATAATGTAATAAAAAAGATATTATTTGGGAATTCTTTTAATAGCTGTAAATAAATGAATAATAATAAAATATACAAAACGAAAATTAAGATATATTTTGTAGTTTCAGGATCTACTGTAATAAAAAGATAATTGTCAAGCAACCCACCTGAAAGCTCTCGACACTCATTTTGAGAATCATTATCAAAATACATTGGATCTGCATTACATCTCAAAGAATTTAAAGTCCAATTTAAATCATAAAATTTTGATTCACCTTGAAAAATTCTCATTGCCGAAAATTGCCAATAACTATTTAGTTCATTTATGTAAGAAGCAATATACCTAATAATGTAATAAGCAAAAGGAATTAATTTCAATGCCTTATATTCAGTTTTATCAAAATTTTCAATCTCACCTTTTTTTTGGAAATAAAATAAAATAATTAATAACCCTATGTAGTCAGGTAAAAAAAATAAAGTAATAAGGATTGAAGCTAAAAGTAATTTTTTAGATCCAATTTTTAATATGTAAACAAATAAAAATAGAATGTTGAATAGATAATTTGAGTCTAGGCTAAATGAGCTTGAGAATGGTATTAAAAGCTTTATTAGGAGTTCTGAATTATAGAAGACTGACTGAATTGTAAAGTTAATTAGAAAATATAGAATTAAAATTTTTTGTTTTAATCTTGGAAAATAAAAAAGAGATAAAAATATTAGAAAACTATTGAACGAATAATTTAATAATTTATAAAGTAAAGTATTTGTGGCTATAAATATTTTATTGTTTGAGCCATCAACATTTGATAGCTCTATTCTTACTGCCTTAGATAAACAATTTATGTTTTTTGTTTCAGAAATAATTGGTATATCTTCGGAGTAAAATTGTGTATTTTCATTTGATGAGAATTGATACCTGTTGAAATTACAAGGTTGAAATTCATTAAAATCTATTTTCTTTGATAATGCAGTAGAGTTTTGAAAAACTAAAAGAAGCGATGCAATTAGAAAAACAAATAGAAACAAGTTTGAAACATATTTAATAATGTTGTTAAAAAAACTATATTTTTTTACATGTTTCACTACATTATTATATTATTTGCACATAAAAATTATTAATGTAGTAATGATTTTGTCATTTTAATTGTCATTAATGATTTATAATTCAATAGAATAATGTTATGAATCAACTCAAAGTATTTGTAAATGATTTAATTAAAGTTTCGAAATTCACAAAAACAAAAAATAAAAAATTAAGAATCTTTATTACAGGAATAATTTCAAACCTAATTGTCCTTTTAGATATTTTGATTATATTGTCTTTTACAAAAGTATTTTCGGATGATATTTCAATAAATAATTTTATTACCATATTTTTGTTTGAAAATATCTATCTCTTACCATTTTTAGTAATTTTTAGATTTGGATGTATTTACTACGAAAAAATAAATATAACTAAATTAAGATTAGAAGTTGAAGAAAATTTAAGAGATCAGCTTATTGAAGAAATATTTAGCAAAGGTAATTATTCTTCATCAGATGCATATTTTTATATAAATACAATTGCGGGTCAGGTTTCAAGTTTTTATAGTACTCTTGCTACTTTCATTGGAAGTGTTCTTCAAGTTTTTGCATATACTATTTATTTAATATTTACCGATTTCAATTCACTAATTATCTTATCTGGAGGTATAGCTATTTTGTATTTTCCTACAATTTATATAATCAAGCAAGGTAGAAAAACATCGCATAAAACATATCTTACGAGCCAAGAAATAAGTGAAAAAATAGAAAAAATAGTTGATAATCTTTATTTAATAAAAATACTTAATTTAGCTCATCAAGAACTTACAAACTTTAGAAAAAGCCTTAAGAATTATTATGATTCGACACTAGTCAACATAAAATTAGGATCCATAAGTGCAATTATTCCAAACTTTTTAACCTTTTTTGGACTAAGCTTAGCAATTGTTTTCTTAGATGTCGTAAAGTACATAACTTTAGATTTTATTGGAGTAGCTTTAAGACTATTTCAAGCATTGGGTGTACTGAACAGTAACTTACATCTAGTTTCGGCTTACCATGTATATTTAGAAAAGTTATTTTTACTTGAAAAAAATAAAGAAATTGTCCAAACAACTAACTTTGTAATTGATGAAAATATTGAAGACTCGATTGCTATACAAGTAAATAATTTAGACTTCAAGTACTTTAATTCTGATGTAAATATATTTGAGAATCTTAATTTTTCAATTAGTAAAAATAAACACACTGTTATTACAGGCTCGAATGGGTCTGGAAAAAGCACACTTCTCGGACTTTTTTCTGGTATTTTTTATGCAACTAAAGGAAATGTAGTATCTTATTCGGATAAATTTGGTTTTGTGGGAGCAGTACCCATGATTTTAAATGGTTCTCTTAGAGAAAATTTACTTTATGGAAATTTACATGAAAAAGATGACAATCAACTAAAAACATATATTGAAAAATTTCAAGTATTTAACAACGAAAATGAAGGATCTCTAGACAAAAATGTAAGTAATAAATCACTATCAACTGGACAAATGCAAAAAATATCATTTATTAGAGCCCTTCTTAATGATATAGATATTTTGTTACTCGATGAATCATTGTCAAATGTTGATAATAAAAGTAAAGAAAATATTTTAAACGTTCTTGATAGTCTTGATATTACAATTATTAACATTACTCACAATATTGATGATTATAAAAACATTGATAAACACATCAAAATAGAAATAGAGAACGAAAAAAGAATAGTTTCATACGCTAATTAAATTATCGAAGTCCTTGAAATCAAGATCAATTAATAATTTTATTTCATTATTTTCTTTTACACGTTGAATCGCATTTTTTGAAAGTTTATTCATTTTTGCATCATCATAAATTAGAGTATCTATTTCTTTTTGTATGTCTGACACTTTGTTTACTATTATTCCATCAATATTTGTGTCAATAATGTCTTTTGAATTTTGTTCATTTAAAACAATTACAATACATCCTGAATTTTGTGCTTCAAGAATTGTCTTAGGATTCCCCTCATATTTTGATGCACTTATATAAAAGGCGTAATCTTTATAGATTGTTTGTAGATGATCATAGTCAATCATGCCTTTAAAATTTACTTTAACATTACTTTCTTCTGCCAAGTTTTGTAATTTTTCTTTTTCAGAACCTTCACCATAAATATCAATTTCAAAAGATGAGCCTGCAAAGCTATTAATTAGATCAAAGTAATTTTTCTGTTTCTCAAGTCTTCCAATAGATAAAATTTTATTCTTAGATCTATTTTCTATAGGGTAGTTTTTTACTTCTAATACCCAATTTGGTCTGATTAGTAATTTTGATTCATCAAATTTAAAGTTTATTTTTAAAAAATTGTAATCACTTTGACTAGATACTGTATATATGTCAGATTTTTTAAGACTTAAATTTGTCAAGGTTTTGTATAGATATTTTTTTAGAATTGTCTTCTTTTCTTTAATGCTAAATGAGTACATGTCATAACCAGTTCTTACAATCAATGGTTTCTTTACTAAATACTTATAGATAATCGAAATCCATGCACCTTGTAGTTGATATTGTTTAATTACATCAATATCTTTAATTTTATCTTTTAGTAAAAAAGGAATATAAAAAGACTTAATGAAATTTATAATTTTAGATTTATTTTTTTTAATAGTTGAATATACAGGAATGACTTTGATTCTTTCGAGATTAATTGCAAGATCTAAATCATCATCGTCACCGTAAGTTACAAAAGTAATTTGTAGATCATTGTTTTTATCAAGCATTTTCTTATAGTAAATAAGCTCTCTGTCAAGTATTCCGGTATCACTCCAAATTTTGAGTGAATAGTCGTAAGTGAAGAATATTACAACATGCATAAAAATTATGATAACTTAAATATCTGGATAATAAACTGTAAATAGATGAACAAAACTAAAACTGAAAAAATACTTGTTATTCATACACACTATCGTGATAAAGGCGGAGAAGACATAGCTGTTGATGAAGAAATTAAATTTTTAAGAAAATTTTATGATGTCGACACACTTTTCTTTTCAAATAAATTTGATAAAAGATTTTTTCAGTCATTATTTTTATTACTAAATTACAATTTTATTTCTTCAAGAAAACTCAACAGTAAAATCAATACTTACAAACCGGACATTTGTTACGTACATAATACATGGTTTGAGGGTTCAATTTCAATTATTCGTCTTTTGCAAAAAAGAGGGTTAAAGACGATTATTAAGGTTCATAATTCTAGATTAAATTGTTGTAATTCATTTTTTGTAAAAAATCATATTAATCGAGAACATTTGTGCAATGGTTGTGGACAAAGAAGAAAAAAATATCAAATTTTTAATAAAACATTCAGCAATTCATACTTAAAGTCATTTCTTGTTGTAAGGCATACAAAAAAATTATTATCATATATCATTTCATTTAAAATTACAGTTTTAGCATTAGGAGAATTTCAAAAAAACCAACTCAGTAAAATTGGTCTAAATCCAAAAAATATTCATATTTTTCACAATTACATCAAAAAGCAGAATGTTCAAAAGGACAAGAACATAATTGATTATTTTGTCTACGCAGGAAGGGTATCTGCCGAAAAAGGAGTGAAAGAATTAATTGAAGTTTTTCTAGAGTGTAAGTTTGAAAATTTGAAACTTTATATTGTCGGTGACGGTCCTCAATTAGATGAACTTAAAAATTATTATGACTTTCCAAATGTTAATTTCTTAGGATCAAAAAATAGAGAAGATACTTTGAAAATTATAAGCAACTCAAAAGGTGTTCTAACATTTACTAAAATGCATGAAGGACAACCTACAGTTCTGTGCGAAGCCTCTATGCTTACAGTTCCTTCAGTTTTTCCTAAAGCTGGTTCTATATCAAGCTTTTTCCCATCAGATTATCCATATACCTTTGAACAGGGAAATAAGAACGATTTCAAGAACAAATTGATTGAATTTAATAATAATGAAAACTTATTAGATGTTGCTTTAGATAATAAAGATTTCATTTTAGGATTATTAAAAGAGGAAACTTTATATACAAAATTCAAAAAAATTGTTTCAGATTAGTAGGTTATGAATAAAAGTTTAGTGAGCGTTTTATTACCAGTCTTAAATGGAGAAAAATATATTCAAAAAGCTGCTTTTAGTATTTTAAATCAAAGCTACAAAGAACTTGAGTTACTAATTATCGATGATGGTTCCACTGATAATTCATATCAAATATGTATGAAAATATCTGATCATGATAAAAGGGTTAAGGTATTTAAAAATCAAAACAATTTAGGATTGACGAAATCTTTAAATTTATTAATAAAT
>MDTG01228068.1_pt1 | contig 20560 bp, 20 predicted proteins | sample 811421 | NCBI WGS metagenome assembly MDTG01 (sample SAMN05326645, study PRJNA326480) | marine metagenome | isolation source: seawater | place: Pacific Ocean: South East | collected 2011
TGGGGGAAGCGTAATGCTCTATTTCGAAAACGTCTCGACCTTTTACGGCAAGATCCAGGCACTGCACGACGTCAATGTTGAAGTGCGTCAGGGTGAAATCGTCACCCTGATCGGCGCCAACGGCGCCGGCAAGTCGACACTGCTGATGACCCTTTGTGGTAATCCGCAGGCCACCAGCGGCAGCATCCGTTATCAGGGTGAAGAACTGGTTGGCATGGACACCCCGAATATCATGCGCAAGAGTATTGCCGTGGTGCCTGAGGGCCGCCGTGTGTTTGCCCGCCTGACCGTTGAAGAAAACCTCGCCATGGGCGGTTTCTTCACTGAAAAAGAAGACTTCCAAACGCAAATGGACAAGGTCCTGCACCTGTTCCCGCGCCTTAAGGAACGCTTCGAGCAACGCGCTGGCACCATGTCCGGTGGTGAACAGCAGATGCTGGCGATTGGCCGCGCGCTGATGAGCAAGCCCAAGCTGTTGCTGCTTGACGAGCCATCACTGGGGCTGGCACCGATCATCATTCAGCAGATCTTCGACATCATCGAACAACTGCGCAAGGACGGTGTAACGGTGTTTCTGGTCGAGCAAAATGCCAACCAGGCATTGAAACTCGCCGATCGTGGCTACGTTCTGGAGAACGGCCGTATTGTCATGGAAGGCAGTGGCCAGGAGCTGCTGACCAACCCGAAAGTACGGGACGCGTACCTGGGCGGTTAACCTCAGTGCTGCATCCAAAAGCCGCTGTGATCAGCGGCTTTTTTTGTTAGGGTGGAAAAGCCACAGCTTACAAGGATGAAAGACTGATGCGCATCGAGGACCTGAAACTGTTCATGCTCGTCGCCAAATTAGGCAGCTTCACCGCTGCGGCCGACGCCCTGAACTTGCCTCGCTCGAATATCAGCAGGCGCATCAACGACCTCGAATCCGCACTGCAAGGCAAACTGTTCACCCGCACGACCCGCCGTCTGACCCTCACCCCGATTGGCCAGGGCTATCTGACCAGCCTGCAGGAAATCATCCCGGGGCTTGAACACGCCAACGACTCGATCCGCACTCAAAATCAAAACCCGACAGGCAAGATCAAGATCGGCCTTCTCACCGAATCAGACATTCTGATTCACTGGGTGCTACAAGACTTTCTGACGCGCTACCCGAACATCAGCATCGAAACCCACCTGAGTAATCTGGGTTACTACGACATCATGAATTACGGCCTCGACATGGCGATTCATGTCGGCCCGATCAGCGACACAAGCTTCATAGCCCGTCCTATCGCCTCGTTCATCCGCAAGCTTTACGCAAGCCCCGACTACATTGCACGTTACGGAGCGCCGCGGTCACTCGAGGACCTGCACCAGCACAACCTGATCATGCTGCGCTGGCCAAGTGGTCAGCTGGAAAACCTCTGGCGGTTCAAACAGGCAGAAATCAGTATCGAAAGCCGACTGATCTCGAACAACTCCAACTACATCCGCCACGCGGTTTTCCAGGGTGCGGGTATCGCGCTGCTGCCGGAAATAATCGCGCACAAGCACGTGGCTGAAGGAGAGTTAGTCGAAGTGCTGCCCGCCTACGAAATGCAGCTGGAAAATATCTGGCTGGTGTATCCAAGCCGGACCGGCCAATCCTTTGCCTCCCGCCTGCTGATTGAATACCTGCTCGAACAAATTCCGATGATCAAGTGATTGTCCTGTTTGTCAGGACACTGTTCGGAATCCTAGCCGGATTATCCAACGATTAATCTCCATTAGGCTGTTGTTCCATAAACATACAGACTCAGGGAGATGTAGCTATGTGCAGTTCGCACTCGAAAATATCCTTATTAGTGCTCCTAACGTGCGGACTGTCTCTCACCGGTTGCGGCTCTGGCGACGAAGCCGCAGACACCTCCCCCGGCCGCCCGGTCAATGTGGTCAAGCTTTCCGATCAGAACTCCAACCAATCGCTGCAATTCAATGGCGTAATCGAAGCCCAGCAAATGGCTAATCTGGCCTTTCGGGTGCCCGGCACAGTCGACAAGATTCTGTTCAAGGAAGGCGATGCCGTTAAACAGGGCCAGGTTATTGCGCAGCTCGACCCACACGATTTTAAAGTCAGTGTTGACGAGTTGAAGGCCCGTCTCAGCGAAGCCAAAGCCAGTGCCCGGCTTGCCAATGTAGAGCTGCGCAGAACCCGTTCAGCGGTCAAGGACCATTCGATTGCTGCGATCAATCTGGATCGCGCCATCAGTGCGCAGGCGCGAGCTGCCGCCGGCGTTAATGTCACGGCGCAAGCACTGAAGAAGGCCGAAGACGCACTGCGGTACTCACAGCTCAAGGCACCGTTCGATGGCGTCGTGGGTCAGCGCCTGATTGATGAGCACGAACAAACCCGCCCCGGTATTACAGTAATGACCGTGCACCAGCCGAAACGGCTCAAGGCGAGAGTCGACGTGCCCGAGAGCAAGATCGGCCTCATCAGCAAAGGCATGGCCGGGTTGGTTAGCTGGTACGGCAACCCCGCCGGAATCAAGGCGCAAAGCACCGAGATCGCCAGCCTGCCCGATGCGCTCAAACGCACCTACTCGGTAACCTTCAAGCTCGACCCGACGCAACTCACTACCGTGTTTCCGGGCAAGGCTGTGAATGTGCAGGTAGACCTCAGCACCCAGCTGGAGAAAGCCTTCTGCCTGCAACCCAGCGCCATCAAGAGCACCGAAGGCCAGACCCAAGTCGTCAAACTGGTGAGTGCCCATGCCAGGCATGTTGCGGTGAAGGTCGTTAGCCAACGGCATAATCAGGTTTGCGTCACTGGCGAGCTCGACACGGGCGATACCATCGTCACGGCGGGAAGCGCCTTTCTCAAGGAAGGAGACGCCGTGGGCAATCTGCTGGAGGCTCAGCAGTGATGAATTTATCGACCTTTGCCCTGCGCCAGAAAACCTTCGTCATCTTTTTCAGCTCCTTGTGCCTGCTTGCCGGAATCTTTTCGTACTTCCAACTGGGCAAGCTCGAAGACCCGTCCTTTACCGTCAAAAGCGCCGTTGTGGTCACGCTTTATCCGGGTGCGACCGCAAAGGAAGTTGAAGAGCTGGTGACCGACAAAATCGAACCCCGCCTGCAGGAAATGAGCAGCCAGTGGAAGTTGCGCTCGCTGTCGCGCCCCGGCAGCTCGATGATTTTTATCGACCTCAAGGAAAGCATTTCCTCCGAAGAACTGCCCCAGCAATGGGACTTGCTGCGGCGCAAGGTCGAGGACGTCAAGCTGGAGCTGCCGGCCGAAGCGCAGATCAGCATCGTTCAGGATGAGTTCTCGGAAGTGTACGGCATGGTCTTCGCGGTGTACGGCGACGACATTCCGATGCACGACATGAAGAACTATGCGCGGGAACTGCAACGTCGCATCAAGGCCGTCAACGGCATCAAGAAAGTCCAGCTGCATGGTGTTCACGAGCAAGTGGTCAACATCAGCGTGTCTGACGAACGCACAGCCGACACCAATATTTCGGTCGCCGAGCTTTCCAACCAGCTCAACAGCCAGAACCTGCCCGTGGTCTCTGGTGACTTCGACCTAGGCAACAGCAATTTGCGGGTCGAACAGACCGGTAATTTCAGCTCGCTGGAAGACATCAAGAATCTGCTGATTCACACCGGAGTCAACGGCAGTGAATCGGGGATCATCCGCCTTGGCGATGTCGCCGAAGTGACCATGGATTATCAGGACCCGGCATTCACCCTGAGCCGGTATAACGGCCAGAAAGCGGTAACGCTGGCGGTCAGCCCCGAGTCCGGGATCAACGTGGTGGACATTGGCGACGACTTGAAAGCCGTGCTTGCCGAGTTTCAGGCAGAGCTGCCGCTCGGTGCCAATGTCGGCGTCATCGCCTACCAGCCCGACGAAGTCGACAAGTCGATCAATAACTTCGGCCTCAACCTGATCGAAAGTATCGTCATCGTCTTCGCTGTTCTGCTGATATTCATGGGCTGGCGCAGCGCCATGATTGTCGGCATCAGCTTGCTGTTGAACATCGTGTTCACCCTGATCTACATGAATATCAATGATGTCGACTTACAGCGCGTGTCGCTCGGCTCGTTCATTCTGGCACTGGGCATGCTGGTGGATAACGCCATCGTCATCACCGATCTGTTTCAGGCCAAGGTTCGCGCGGGCATTGAACGCAGCGAGGCGGTAAGCCAAAGCATCAAGGAAATGGCGACCCCACTGCTCGCTGCCACACTCATCGCCATGCTCGGCACCACACCCGTGCTGTTCTCCAAGACCGACTCGGCAGAGTTCTCGCTGTCGATTGTGCAGGTGCTGTGCAGTTCACTGCTGCTGTCGTGGGTGATTGCCATGATCATCACCCCATTGATGTGCTGGATGTTTATCAAACCGGATGCGGATACGACGCCCAAACCACCTGGCAAAGCAGCGCTGGCCTATGAGAAAGCGGTGGGCTGGACGGTTGATAACCCTAAACGAGCCATCCTTTATGTGATGCCCTTTCTGCTGGTAACCGCGCTGGCGTACCCGCTGATGAGTGTCAATTTCATGCCCTCCTCGGATCGCTCGATCGTATTTCTCGACTATTGGCTGCCCAATGGGGGACGGATCGGAAAAACCTCGGAAGACATGCTGAAAATCGAGCAGTGGCTGCTCAAGCAACCCCAGGTCAGCAGCATCTCCAGCTATGTTGGCGAAAGTGCCCCGCGCTTTTCGGTGACTGTCGAACCGGAGCCGCTCGATCCGAGTTACGGCCAGATACTCATCAACACCAAGACCTTCGAAGACATCGCGCCCCTTATCGTCGCCGGTGATAAATGGCTGGCCAAGGAGTTCCCGTATGCAGAGCCACGCTTTCGTGATTTGAAGCTGGCGACCAAAGACAAATACAGCATCGAGGCCCGTTTCAGCGGCCCCGATCCAAAGGTTCTGCATACGCTTTCGGAGCAGGCGCAAAAAATCTTTCGCGCACATGAACACACCAAATATGTGCGCGACAACTGGCGCCAGGAAAGTAAATTGATGCGCCCTGTAATCAACCAGGAAGAAGCCCGCCTCGCAGGCGTGACGCGCACGGACATAGCCCTGGCCATTTCGCGGGTAACCGAAGGCGTCGATATCGGCATCTTGCGCCATGAAGATGATCTGGTGCCGATCAAGTTGCGCAGCACCAATGCATCGCTCGAGCACTTTAAGAACATTCCGGTACGTTCTTTGATCGCCACGCACAGCGTGCCATTGGGGCAAGTGGTGGATGACATCGAAATAGTCGGTGAGCAATCGCTGATCTGGCGCTACAACCGGCTCCCGGCCATCACCGCGCAAGCCGGCGTGAGTGGCGACACGGCCTCGAATGTGCGCAGTACGCTCAAGGATGAAATCGAGGCAATCGAGTTGCCGGATGGCTACACAATGGAATGGGGCGGCGAGTATTACGACGAGAATCGCTCAATCAACGACCTGATGACGCAGACACCGAAAGCCTCGATGCTGATGCTGATTATTCTGGTCGCCATGTTTGGCGCTTACCGCCAGCCCATCATCATTCTGATCACCCTGCCGCTGGCCCTCATCGGCATCATCTGGAGCTTGCTGCTACTCGACAAACCCTTCGGCTTCATGGCGATTGTCGGCATGATTTGCCTCTCGGGCATGATCATCAAAAACGGCATCGTGCTCATGGATCAGATCGAGCTTGAGCGAAGCATTGGCACGCCCTTGAGCGAGGCCATCAAGAGCGCCACGCTGAACCGCACCATGGCGATATCGATGGCAGCACTGACCACGGCACTGGGCATGATTCCACTGCTCACAGACCGGCTGTTTGACCAGATGGCCGCCACTATCATTGGCGGACTCTCGGCGGCATCGGTGCTCTCGCTGTTCATCATGCCCGCTCTCTACAAACTGTTTTTCGGTCGCGACCCTGATGCCGAGAAAGACACGCGCCAGGTGATTACCCATGACTAAATTAGCGCTGACCACACTGACCACCGCCCTGCTGCTGAGTGGCTGTTCGATGACTCCGACTTACGAGAAGCCGAGCGTGCCGGTGAGCGAGTTGTACCTCAATCAGAACACCGCCGGGGTGACATCTGCGCCGGCCAACAGCAATAGCTGGTGGACTCAGTTCAATGACCCGCAACTCAATCAACTGGTGATTCGCGCGCAAAACCAGAACGTCAGCTTGCAGATTGTCAGCCAGCGCATTCAAGCGGCGCAGGCCTATCACAAAGTCATTTCCTCGATGAAAGTGCCGACCATTGCGTTAACGGCTGGCTACTACGATCTGCGCATCAGTGAGAATGATCCGTTACTGGGTGACGCGGTGAGTGGCGTGCAATTGCCCGCGCAGTTGGGTGGCGGTGAAGTCAAAGTTGCTGATCGCGACCCGGACGCTTTTACCGTCGGCCTCAGTGCCAGTTGGGAGATGGATCTGTTTGGGCGCGTAGACAGCCTGAGCAAGGCCAGCAGCATCCGGCTGGAACAGGCGCGGATCATGAAAACCGCAATGAACACGCTGATCACCGCCGATGTGGTGAACAACTACCTGCAATACCGCGGGGCGGTTGAGCGCATCAATATCGCCAAGCGCAACATCAGCGAGCAGCAGGAAACCCTTAAACTGGTGCAGTCGCTTGAGCGCAACGGCTACGGCTCATCCATGGACGTGGCCAACGCCAAGTCGGCGCTGGCTGCAACCCAGGCCACGCTGCCGATGCTGGACACGGCCAAGAGTGTGCATATGGCCAGGCTGGCGATTCTGCTGGGTGAGAACATCGGCGAGACTGAAAAGCACTTCAGCCCAGAGCGTTTGCCGCAAATGAACGCCCTGATTCCAACCGGCCTGCCATCTGAGCTTCTAAAAAGACGCCCGGACATCGCCATGGCCGAACGTGAAATGGCGGCCAAGAATGAAGAGGTTGGCGCCGCCATCGCCGCCAAGTACCCGAAGATTTTCCTCACCGGCTCCCCCGCCCTGCTCTCCAGCGACTTCAATGATCTGTTCAAGTCCAGCTCAGAAGCTTGGATGCTCGGCGCAGGAATCAGTTGGAATCTGTATGACGGCGGGCGCAGCCAGGCGCTGGTAGAAATGCAGGAAGCCGGTTTCAAGCAATCGGCGCTGAACTATCAGCAAAAGGTCAACTCGGCCTTCAACGAGGTCGAAACCACCCTGACGGCGTACGGCAACAGCCAGAAGTATCACGCGTTAATTCAGCAGGCCAGCGAGCAAGCACAGATCGCCTCGAACAAGGCGGACTCGTTGTATCGCTCGGGCATGATCAATCACCTTAACGTGCTCGACACCCAGCGCCAGAAGAACTCGATAGAAGACGCCGAAGTTGTCGCCCGCCTCAATACCGCCACTCAGGTCGTGCTGCTGCACAAGGCTCTGGGTGGCGATTGGTCAGTCGCGGCGGCCGGACAAACCGATGAATCCTCCAAGCCAATGTAAGGCGCTTTACTCGCTGGTAAACGGATTAACTGCCGGGGTATTTGCTGCCACCCGCCAGCTGAGCCGTACACAACCGTCGCGGGCAGTTACAATAGGTGGATTAATTTGCCGATGACTGCCTGATGACCGACCCAATACGCCTTTCCAAACGCCTGATCGAACTGGCCGGCTGCTCCCGCCGCGAAGCCGAGTTGTACATTGAGGGAGGCTGGGTGACGGTAAATGGCGAGGTGGTCGATGTACCGCACGTCAAAGTTACCGACGAGTTGGTGGAGTTACTGCCCGATGCTGTGGCCGCGCCGGTAGATCCGGTCATGCTGCTGGTTCACATCCCGGCCGGGCACAACAGGGCCGAGCGTTTTGTCGAAGAACTCAGCCAGGCCAATCACTGGGCCGAAGACGCCTCGAAAATCCGCCCTCTGAAAGCCCACCTGATCAATCTGACGTCCTGCATACCCTTGCAAGCCGGTGCAGAAGGCCTGCACGTGATGACTCAGGACTGGCGTATCGAACGCAAACTGCGCGACGACATCGTCAAGATGGAGCAGGAATACGTGGTTGAAGTGAGCGGCCAGCTCAGTGAGCGCGACCTTAAGCGTCTCAATTATGGCTTGGTCTTCAATAACTACGCGTTGCCGCCCTGCAAGGTCAGTTGGCAGAACGAGACTCGCTTGCGCTTTGCCCTGAAAAATCCGATTCCGGGTCAAATCGTGTACATGTGCAATGAAGTCGGGCTGAAAGTCCTGAGCTTCAAGCGCATCCGTGTGGGCGGTGTACCCATGTCCAAAGTCCCGCCGGGCCAATGGCGCTATCTGGCAGCCAAAGAGCGCTTCTAAACGCAGTCATGTCAATTTACTGCTCTCCCATTATCAGGAACCCTAATGCTCAATAACGACGTACTGCGTAGCCTGCGCTACACGCTTAACATCAATGATGAAGAGCTGGCCGAAATCTTTCAGCTGAGCAACAAGACCATCACCGCCGATGAGGTCAGCCTGCTGCTGAAGAAAGAAGACGAGGAAGGTTTCGTCCTGTGTGATGACGAGCTGATGGCGCACTTTCTCGATGGCTTGGTGTACTTCAAGCGTGGCAAGGATGACAGTCGCCCGGCGCAACCTTTCGAGCTGCCAATCACCAACAACATCATCCTGAAGAAACTGCGCGTTGCCTTCGAGCTCAAGGAAGATGACATGCACCAGATCATGCAGAGTGTCGACTTCCCGGTTTCGAAGCCGGAAATGAGCGCGCTGTTTCGCAAGTTCGGCCACAGCAACTACCGCACCTGCGGCGACCAGTTCCTGCGCAATTTCCTCAAGGGCCTGGCACTGCGCGAGCAGAACTAGGTTCTGTATAACCCTGCATTTACGTGCGCAATAGTGCCTCCCTTGGTGGCCGCGCACGTTTAGGGTAATGGCTCTCTCCTCTTTCAAGGATTCGCCATGCACCCGTACTTCTCGCTGCAAGGCCGCACCGCGCTGGTTACTGGCGGTACTCGCGGCATCGGTAAAATGATCGCCAAGGCCTACCTCGAAGCAGGTGCCAAGGTGATCATTTGCGCCCGCGACGCACAAGCCTGCACAGACACAGCGGCAGAGCTGAGCGTTCTCGGCGAATGCCACGCTATCGCTGCCAATCTTGCAACCGAGGAAGGCATTCAGGCTTTTGCCGCTGCCATTGGCGAAATAACCCCACAACTGGACATTCTGGTGAATAACGCCGGAACCACATGGGGTGCGCCACTGGAAAGTTATCCGGCCAAAGGCTGGGATAAGGTCATGCAACTCAACGTGACCTCGGTGTTCGGCTGCATCCAGCAGTTGTTGCCGCTGCTGCGCAAAGCCGGCTGCAGTGATAACCCGGCCCGCATCATCAATATCGGCTCGGTGGCCGGCATCAGCTCGTTTGGCGAAGATGCCTGGGCGTATGGCCCGAGCAAGGCGGCGCTGCATCAGATGTCACGCATGCTGGCGCGCGAACTGGTCAGCGAGCACATCAACGTCAACGTAATTGCACCCGGACGCTTCCCGAGTAAGATGACCAAACACATCGCACAGGACAGCGCCGCCATGGCCGCCGATGTTGACGTCATCCCGATGAAACGCTGGGGCCGCGAAGAGGAAATGGCAGCGTTGGCGATTAGTCTGGCGAGTGCCGCTGGTGCCTATATGACCGGTAACGTCATCCCACTGGACGGCGGTTTCAGCCTCTGAGGCGCCCCCCGCCAGCACCAGTGATCAACGCAACGGCACAGCGGATTTAACCTGTCGCTGCGTTGCGGTTACCATAGCCGACCTATCTTCCTCGACTCGCCGCCATGACTTACTCAGTATCGCCCATCGGCTTTGTGCGCTCCTGCTTCAAAGAGAAGTTCGCCATTCCGCGCCAGCCGCAACTGGCGCCTGCCGCGCGCGGGGTGCTGGAACTGGTAGCGCCGTTTGATCAGCCCGAAGCCATTCAGGGACTTGAGCAGGTGAGTCATGTCTGGCTGCTGTTTGTTTTCCATCAGGCCCTTGAAGACAAGCCGCGCCTCAAAGTCCGGCCGCCGCGTTTGGGCGGCAATCAAAGCATGGGCGTTTTTGCGACGCGGGCCACGCACCGCCCGAACGGCATCGGCCAATCGGTGGTGGCGCTGGAGAAAGTCGAGCCGGGCAAATTGTGGCTGTCGGGCATCGACTTGCTTGATGGCACGCCGGTGCTAGACATCAAGCCGTATGTACCCTACGCAGACCAAGTGCTTGGCGCATTCAATCACATGGCTGCGGCGGCCCCCAGTCTCCTACCCGTCAGCTGGAGTCAGCCCGCGCTTGAGCAAGCACAGCTGCACGCACAGCGCCTGAATGAACCGCTGGTGGCGCTGATCGAACAATGCCTGGCCCAGGACCCGCGCCCCGCTTATCAGACGCCGGAACCCGAACGCCGCTACGGGGCGAAGTTCTGGGATCTCGATGTGCACTGGCATTACCCGACACCTGCAGAGATTCGCGTGCTCGACGTGGTGCTGGCAAATGGCTGAGAACCAGCGGAATAATCAGGATCGGCTCAGGGCCAGCGAAAGATTAACTTACAGTTCACCACGTTACAGTCCATTCGATCTATTTAGGACTGAGGAGTCCTATATTAGACTCCAGCAGTATTCTCATTGGAGCGCTGATCGCCATGAAACACTGGACGTTATTACTGTTACGCATCTCACTCGGCTGGCTGTTGGTTATCTGGGGAGCCGATAAGCTATTCAATGTTGCGCACAGCGTTGCCGTCGCCAATAAGTTCTATTTCGGTCTGCTCACGGCTGAAAGTGCGATGCAGGTGTTGGGGGTGATTCAGATTGCCATAGGCGTGCTGATCGTCATTGGGCTGCTACGCCGCTGGACCTACCCGCTACAAGCGCTGCTCAATGGCCTCACGCTGCTGGCCGTTCTGGGCTCGGTGATAGACCCATGGGGCTGGTTTTTGCAGGGTTCCAACGCGCTGTTCTACCCATCGCTGATTATCTTCGCGGCCAGCTTGCTGCTAATTGCCTTCCGCGATGACGAGCGCTGGGCACTCGACATCAAGCGTACTGCTGCGCACTAAGCCAAACGACGAACACAAAAAAACCACCTGAATCGGTGGTTTTTTTGTGTGTTGCTTTAACTTGCCAGCTAAAACTTACTTCTCGACGAATGCGCGCTCGATCAGGTAATCACCTGGGTCGCCCATACGCGGGGAAACCTTGAGGCCGAAGCTTTCCAGCACTTCGCTGGTCTCGTCGAGCATGCTTGGGCTGCCGCAGATCATGGCGCGGTCATCTTGAGGATTGATCGGCGGCAGGCCGATATCCGCAAACAACTTGCCGCTGCGCATCAGGTCCGTCAGACGGCCCTGATTCTCGAACTCTTCACGGGTTACGGTCGGGTAGTAAATCAGCTTTTCCTTGAGCGAGTCACCAAAGTATTCATTCTGCGGCAGGTGCTCGGTAATGAACTCGCGATAAGCAACTTCGTTCACGTAGCGCACACCGTGAACCAGAATGACTTTCTCGTAACGCTCGTAGGTTTCAGGGTCTTGGATTACGCTCATAAACGGCGCCAAGCCGGTGCCCGTGCTCAGCAAATACAGGTGCTTGCCCGGCAACAAGTCGTCCAGCACCAAAGTACCGGTAGGCTTGCGGCTGACCATCAACTCATCACCCGGCTTGAGATGCTGCAGACGCGAGGTCAGCGGACCGTCTTGCACCTTGATGCTGAAGAACTCAAGGTGCTCTTCGTAGTTAGGGCTGGCGATTGAATAGGCACGCATCAGCGGCCGACCGTTTTCCTGCTGCAAGCCGATCATCACGAACTGGCCGTTCTCGAAACGCAAACCCTGGCTGCGGGTCGTGCGGAAACTGAACAGGGTATCGTTCCAGTGATGGACGCTAAGCACGCGCTCGACGTTCAGGTTGCTCATGCAGGTTACCTCAAAGGTCAAAATTGGTGATTGCGCGGCATTCTAGTGGGGCGCAGAATATCTGTTAAGCGAATAATTAAGATATAGGTTATCGGTTATATAGATATGCGATTTACTCTCAGACAACTGCAAGTGTTTGTCGCCGTGGCGCAGCAGGAAAGCGTTTCACGCGCAGCCGAGTCGCTGGCCCTCTCGCAATCGGCTACCAGCACCTCCCTTACCGAGCTGGAACGCCAGACCGACAGCCAATTATTCGACCGTGCAGGCAAGCGGCTTAACCTCAATGCGCTGGGCCGCGAATTACTGCCCCAGGCTATCGCCCTGCTCGATCAGGTCAAAACCATTGAGCGGCTGCTGAAAAGTGAGAGCGGTTTGGGGTCTCTTAGCGTAGGCGCCACGCTGACGGTCGGTAACTATCTGGCGACATTGCTGATCGGCAACTTCATGCAGTTGCATCCGGAGTGCAAGGTGAAACTGCAAGTGCACAACACCGCACATGTGGTTCAGCAAATCGCTCACTATGAACTGGATCTGGGCATGATAGAAGGCGACTGCCAGGACCCGAATATTGAAGTATTGCCTTGGATCGAGGATGAACTGGTGGTGTTCTGCGCCCCGCAACATCCGCTGGCAAAACGCGGCGAGGCAAATCTTGATGACCTCACGCGGGAGGCGTGGATCTTACGGGAAAAGGGCTCCGGCACCCGCCTCACCTTCGACCGGGCGATGCGTCATCACCCCACATCGCTGAACATCCGGCTGGAACTTGAACATACCGAAGCGATCAAGCGCGCGGTCGAGTCGGGGCTGGGCATTGGTTGTATTTCACGCCTGGCGCTGCGCGATGCATTCCGCCGCGGCAGCCTGGTCGCCGTGGAAACACCGACGCTGGACTTGCGCCGGCAGTTCTATTTCATCTGGCACAAGCAGAAATACCGTACGGCGGCCATGCGCGAGTTTGTCGAGCTGTGCCAGACACTGACGCACGGGATCAAACGCAGCGACCAGATTGTGCTGCCAAATATCGCCTGATCTCAGCCCAGCAGGATGATCAGCCAGACGCTGCCAATCAGCGACAGTGAGACGAACTGGGCAGCACTGCCCATGTCTTTGGCATTTTTCGACAACGGATGCAAATCCAGCGAGATGCGGTCGATCGCCGCCTCGACGGCTGAATTGAGCAGTTCGACGATCAGCGCGAGCAGGCACACGCCGACCATCAGCGCGCGCTCACCCTTGCTGACATCGAAACAAAAGGCCAGCGGGATCAATACGATGTTGAGCAAAACCAGTTGGCGAAAAGCCGCCTCACCGAGAAATGCGGCGCGCAAGCCATCGAACGAATAGCCGGTCGCATTGAGCACGCGCCTAAAACCGGTTTTACCTTTGAATGGGGACATCTGGAACGACTCAAAAAATAAACGACGACAAGGCAACAGCGTGCCTTGTTATTGAGAGAGCTGCGCAGGTATTTGATTTCTACGCTGAAGGAATGCTTTCCAAGTGCTGTAACAACAGTGCAGCCTGAGTTCGGGTACGCACTCCCAGCTTACGGAAGATAGCCGTCACGTGAGCCTTCACAGTGGCCTCAGACACACTCAGCTCATAGGCAATTTGCTTGTTGAGCAAACCATCACAGACCATGGTCAGAACGCGGAACTGCTGAGGCGTCAAACTCGCAAGGCCGGCACTCGCAGCTTTAGCTTCGCTGGAAACAGCAGCCTCTTCCTCATTGGTCTGCGGCCACCACACATCACCATCGAGTACTTGTCGCGTCGCCTGCTGAATAACTTCAAGTGAGCTCGACTTGGGAATGAAACCACTGGCACCAAATTCACGGCTACGCGTGACCACGGCCGCCTCTTCTTGTGCAGACACCATGACGACGGGGATCTGCGGGTATTGACCGCGCAACAGGATCAACCCTGAAAAGCCATAAGCGCCAGGCATATTAAGATCGAGCAAGACCAGATCCCAGTCAGACTTTTCAGCCAGATGGGCTTCCAGTTCGGCAATGCTTGCCGCTTCTACCAACCGAACACCACTGCCCAGCCCGAGTGTCAGCGCTTGTTGTAATGCACTGCGAAACAGCGGGTGGTCATCTGCAATCAGGATTTCATAAGCAGCCATTGCGGATCCTGTTCTTCTTATAGGGGCTTCGTTTGCAAGCATCGCTCACAACGCATAGTTAGTTACTGGGTAACGCACAGGTTTATGCGCACTGCAATGCGCTGGCGCTGATTATAAATCAGCTCCAAGTTACCACTTTGAGCTATTGGCGAGTACGCAACAAACGCTCGGTAGTCTATCAATCCGATGTTTATACGCGGCTGGCGGTGCCCAGCATGCCGAGCGAACTCGGGGTGGTCAAGTTGATTACTTTACGGCAAAGTCTGCGCCCTTAATCCTGCCGAGAATTTTCTATGCAACGCAACGCCTTACGGGCCGATTTGATGATGCTGCTCACGGCCATGATCTGGGGCTCGGCTTTTGTCGCCCAGCGTCTGGGTATGGACTCCATCGGCCCGTTTTATTACAGCGGTCTGCGCTTCGCCCTCGCGACCGTCATTTTGCTGCCAGTGCTTTCCCTGCTTGAACGGCGCCCCCCTGCGAGCAAGCCAGAGCCTGTTAATCGCGGTCTGTTAATTGGTGGCGGCCTGATGGGCTTGGCGCTGGCAATCGGCATCAACTTGCAGCAGGTTGGCTTGCTGTTCACCACCGTGACCAACTCGGGCTTCATTACCGGGCTGTACGTGATCATTGTGCCAATTCTGGGTTTATTTATCGGCCAGAAAAGTGGCCTGGGCATTTGGCTCGGCGCTGTACTCGCGGTGGTCGGTATGTTCCTGCTCAGCGTTGGCGAGGGTTTCCATGTCGCTTCGGGCGACTGGCTGCAACTGGCAGGCGCATTCGTCTGGGGTATTCATGTATTACTGGTGGGTCACTTTGCCAGCCGTCACGATCCACTGCGCCTGGCGGTCATCCAGTTTGCGACCTGCGCGATCATCAGCCTGGTTTGCGGCGCACTGTTTGAAACCATTTCCCTGGAGGCGGTTATCGCAGCTGGCCCGGCAGTGCTTTACGGCGGCATCTTCGGTGTTGCGGTCGGCTTCACCCTGCAAGTCGTTGCACAGAAAAGTGCAATCGCCTCGCATGCGGCCATTATCCTGTCGCTTGAGGCGGTATTTGCCGCCATTGCCGGCGCGCTGTTGCTCGGTGAGTCGCTGCACGCCCGGGGTTATCTGGGTTGCGCGCTGATGCTGGGCGGGATGTTGATTGCTCAACTATGGCCGCAAAAGCCGAAGGCAAAAGTGGAAGCGCTGGCTCAACACTAAGCATGCCGAGCGTCGCGCAGTACCGAGTGCTGCGCAACGGTTTTCTGGCTTAGAGAAAGGTGCGCAGCTGGTTGTGCAGCTCATCGTTGAGGTCCACTGCACGCGGACCTTTGGCGGCTATATAGTGCTCGCTGAACACATCGAAATAGGTGTTCAGCGCATCTGCCGCACGCTGATCACCGGCCAGCTCCAGGCACAGCGCAGCCACTTCCGCGGTACACAAGTGATCATCACGCTTGGAACGGCGCAACCGATAACGTGAAACCTGCTCCGGCTGCAAACCCAACACCGGCAGATTTGCCAGATAAGGGCTCTTGCGGAACATCTTGCGCGCCTCGGTCCAGGTTGCATCCAGCAGGATAAACAGCGGCCTCTTGCCAGCCACAGGCTGCACTTCACTGACGACGCGTTCTGGCTCGGCGTACTCACCCGGGAACACCAGAAAGGGCTGCCAGGCTGGATCAGCCAGCAAGGCCAACAGCGCCTCGTCGACGACTGTTCGCTGCCATCCAAAAGCACAGGTGTCTGCCACCACATCGGCAATCAACCAACCGGTATTGCTCGGTTTGAGGGCCTCGATATCATGCATCAGCAGACACATCCCCGAATTCGCCTGAACATTTGGCCGCAATGCGCAAATGCAGTGAGACAGTGCGATGCGACAGGACTCACAACGAATCGAACGCGAGCCACGGGCAATAAATGGTTTCTCACTGCGGGCAAGCCGCGCAGTGCGCAGACGCGCTACGGCATGGCTCATCAGTGAATAACTCGTACAGTTAAGCGGCGCATGACATCACTCAAATTCAGGGTGCGGCATTCTAGCAAACCTGCGTGCCAACAGCGGAGCTAACGACTGAAGGTACAAAGCGCCCGCTTATAGGTATTATGATTGCAAGCTGAACCTATGCAGACCCAAGCCTGTCGAAGGTTCCAAATGATTGCGGAGAACCTGATGTTTCGATTAATTGCCCTTTCCATCGCACTCACCTTGCCAGTGGTTGCTCATGCATCGTCACTGAAAGACTTTGAACTGACCAAGCTCCTGCAGCAGGTTGCCAAGCAAAGCAGTGTTGGCACGCCACGCGCCATCAATGGCGACATCTTGGATCAGGGTTACACCGTTGATGGCCACGTGCTAATCAATCACTTGAGTGTCCGCGAGGCCCACGCCACACAAATGCGCGCCAACCCTGATGCAATGCGTGCGCAACTTGCTGCCAGCGTGTGTAACAACAATGGTTTCCGCCAACTGCTTTCACGCGGCGCAGTGTTGCGCTACGAGTTCACCGAATACAAAAGCAACCGCCCGGTTGCCAATGAGAACTACGACAAAACCGACTGCAACATCCAGTAAGTCGCACGCTCCTCTCGGTTTGCCTGTCCAGCGCCTCAGCGCACTGCTCAGGCGACTGCGGCAGCCAGACTGCCCCTCGCATTACGCTGCATCACTTTAGCTGCGCGCAAATTAGCGCTGCGTAACGCCGCAAAACGTCATCCTGCAGCCATACTCTCTCTGTAGAACCGTAACAGCACGGATGCCTGGCGATACGGTTACGCTCAACAGGAGACTCTTTATGCCTTATGAAGCTGACGACTACCTGTCACGCCATGTGCAAACCACCAGCATTGATGTGGCGTCGTATCTGGATCAACTGACCGCACTCATCACTCCGCCCGACAGCCCTAATCAGTCTCTGTACCGTGAAATGCTCACCACCGTTGTGCGCATGGCGCAGGCCGATCGCAATCGCTGGGATGCCAAGATCATGCTGCAGACACTGCGTGAGATGGAGCATGCATTCTGCGCACTGGAGCGGTTCAAACGTCGGCGCAAAGTCACTGTGTTTGGCTCTGCGCGCACCCCAGCCGACCATCCGGTGTATGGCCTGGCACGTGATCTTGGGCAAACGCTGGCGCGTTATGACCTCATGGTAATCACCGGTGCCGGTGGCGGCATCATGGCTGCCGCGCATGAGGGCGCAGGCCGTGAAAACAGCTTGGGGTTCAACATCACCCTGCCGTTCGAGCAGACCGCCAACCCGACAATGAAAGGGTCGGACAATCTGTTGTCGTTCCATTTCTTTTTCCTGCGCAAGCTGTTCTTCGTCAAGGAAGCAGACGCGCTGGTCTTATGCCCCGGCGGCTTTGGCACACTGGATGAAGCGCTGGAAGTATTGACCCTGATTCAAACCGGAAAAAGTCCGTTAGTGCCGATCGTCCTGCTTGATCAGCCAGGCGGTACTTACTGGCAACGCGCGCTGGAATTTATTGAGGCAGAACTGCGCGACAACGCCTACATCCTGCCTAGCGACATGCACCTGATGCGTCTGGTTTATAGCGTCGAGGATGCGGCCACCGAGATCGCCCGCTTCTACGCCAACTTCCACTCAAGCCGCTGGCTTAAAGGGCGCTTTGTTATCCGCATCAACCATCCACTCAACTCAACCGCCATGCAGTTGCTACATGAGCAGTTCAGCGATTTATGCATCAGCGGTGGTTTTGAACAATTGGCTAGCGGGGTGGCAGAAATGGATGAGCCCGAACTCGCTCACCTCACGCGCCTGGCTTTTGCTTTCACCGGCCGCCACTTGGGGCGTTTGCGCGAGCTACTCAACTTCATCAATCAACCGCAACACTGGCAAGCCTGACTGCGCCACATGCACTGCTACGTACTGCTGCGCACAGTTGGCGAAAGTGACGGCGCAGTATGTTGCAGGCATTAAGCTTTGCAGGCCGTGCGAAAACTTGCGGCCTGTGAGCGGGTTCAACGGATGAGTATTGAGGACGGTGAAAAACGCGTTGCGAACTAATCGTCCAGCGCGCCGCGCAACAGTTTGCTGATCAAATCCTGGGGATAGCCACGGTAGCTGAGGAAGCGCTGCTGCTTGGCACGCTCACGCATGTCTGCGGGCAATTCACCGGCAAACTTGCGTTGCCAGGTATCAAGCAGTAATTCGGCCCAGTTGATGCCAGAGTCGCGCAAGGCCTGTTCGATGTCGCTGCGTGCCAGTCCGCGCTGGTTTAGCTCTTCACGAATCCGCAATGGGCCGTAACCTGCGCGTGCACGGTAGCTGACAAAACTTTCGAGGTAGCGCGCCTCAGACAACAAACCCTCTTCCGCCAGGCGGTCGAGGGTTGGTTCGATCAATTCTGGGGTAGCACCGCGCAAACGTAATTTGCGCGTCAACTCGACTCGACCATGTTCACGCCGCGCCAACAAATCCATTGCTGTGCGGCGTACAGCGGTCAAATTGTCGAGTATGACGGCCATCCTCACTAACCTATCGGTTTATGCGTCTACTTCGGCGCTATCAACCGACTCTGCTGCAGCCTTGGCGGGAGTTGCCGGCGTCAGCAGTTTTTCACGGATCAGGTTTTGCAGAGTGGCGGCGACTTCCGGGTTATCTTCCAGATACTTAGCCGAGTTGGCCTTGCCCTGACCGATCTTGCTGCCCTGGTAGCTGTACCAAGCGCCAGACTTCTCCAGGAAACCGTGCAGTACGCCCAGATCAATGATTTCACCGTTACGGTAGATACCCTTACCGTAAAGGATCTGGAACTCGGCCTGACGGAACGGCGGAGCAACCTTGTTCTTGACGACTTTAACCCGGGTTTCACTGCCCACAACCTCGTCACCCTCTTTAACCGCACCTGTACGGCGGATATCGAGGCGAACCGATGCGTAGAACTTCAGCGCGTTACCACCGGTAGTGGTTTCAGGGCTGCCGAACATTACGCCGATCTTCATGCGGATCTGGTTGATGAAGATAACCAGGCAGTTGGCGTTCTTGATGTTACCGGTGATTTTACGCAGCGCCTGCGACATCAAACGGGCTTGCAGGCCGACGTGCATGTCGCCCATCTCACCTTCGATTTCCGCTTTCGGCACCAGTGCAGCCACGGAGTCGACAACGATTACGTCAATGGCATTGGAGCGCACCAACATGTCGGTGATTTCCAGCGCCTGCTCGCCGGTATCCGGTTGCGATACCAGCAGATCATCAACATTAACGCCCAGCTTGCCGGCATACTCAGGGTCGAGTGCGTGCTCGGCATCGACGAATGCACAGGTCGCACCGGCTTTCTGAGCTTCAGCGATAACAGACAGAGTCAGGGTAGTTTTACCTGACGACTCAGGGCCGTAGATTTCGACGATACGGCCTTTCGGCAAACCACCAATGCCCAAGGCAATGTCCAGCCCGAGCGAGCCGGTAGAGATCGCTGGAATAGCCTGGCGATCATGGTCGCCCATGCGCATGACTGCGCCCTTACCGAATTGCTTTTCGATCTGGCCCAAGGCAGCAGCCAAAGCGCGCTTCTTATTCTCGTCCATTGAAATCCCCACGTGATTAAGAGGGCCTGACGGCCGCCAACAACTGTATAAGTAGACAGTATTATTCCATAGGCTAGGCCGCACGCCTACCCCACAATTGGATTTTCTTTTGCGAGCAGACGAAGCAGCCCCTCTAGCGCGGTATAAACCGTTTGTCGGCGGACCTGTTCACGGTCTCCTGCAAACAAACAGCGCTGGGTGAACACCTTCGAACCCTCAGCCCAGGCCACCCAGACAGTCCCCACGGGCTTTTCTGCCGAACCGCCATCCGGGCCTGCAACACCGCTAACCGCAACCGCATAGCGAGCACCGCTATTAGCCTGTGCACCACTGACCATCTCGACAACGACCTCCTCACTGACAGCTCCGACGCTGCCAAACAGCTCCGGGCTAACCCTCAGCTGCTGAGTCTTCTGTGCATTGGAGTAGGTCACATAGCCGGCTTCAAACCAGGCAGAGCTGCCGGGAACTCGGGTTATCGCCTCAGCAATACCGCCACCCGTACAGGACTCGGCGGTTGTAACCTGTGCCTGTGCACTGACTAGCTGCTTGCCCAACTCAGCAGCCAGACGAGTCAAATCCTGATCATTAACGCTCATCTCAACTCCGCGACTGATGTAACACCGAAGATACCGTACACCAGACGCGAACACGATTCAGCCTGATCGTTATCAGTCGCTACAAGGCAGGCGTCTTACCGGCGATTTAACCGTACGCATAGTTTTCTACAGCCAAAAAGAAACCCCAGATCATCTGCATGATCTGGGGTTTCGGTATAGATGCTTGACGATGACCTACTCTCACATGGGGAAACCCCACACTACCATCGGCGATGAACCGTTTAACTGCTGAGTTCGGGATGGGATCAGGTGATTCCAGTTCTCTGTGGTCGTCAAGCAATTTGCTTGAAGCGTCGTCAGCGACGCAGCTTCGAATCTGATACTTAAAGTAAAACCCCAGACCGTTTTCACGATCTGGGGTTTTGGTATAGGCGCTTGACGATGACCTACTCTCACATGGGGAAA